>Ga0126379_10000173_pt1 | contig 32513 bp, 59 predicted proteins | sample PanSoiMetPlot_24_FD_92640 | JGI IMG/M metagenome (GOLD analysis project Ga0126379, IMG submission 92640) | Tropical forest soil microbial communities from Panama - MetaG Plot_24 | ecosystem: Environmental > Terrestrial > Soil > Tropical forest > Bulk soil | place: Panama | collected 2016-02-17
AGGCCCTGGTGTTCTGCACGCAATGTGTGCGCTTTTCTGTGCAGGCCGAATGAGCTGCTCCAAATCGAGTCTCGGCCATTTCCTGGTGCTTTGTAATCACACGGCCGCAGAAACAGCACCACCTGTGCCCGTCGCCTACCATTCTGGATCATCTGGCCTATGTCGGGCCTCATCGCTGAAGGCCTGGCCGAATGCATCGAATAGCGGCTGGAATGCCTCGTTAAGCCTCTGGGCCATATATGCGAATGAGGCGTTAAGCTGCCTTGTTGCCTCGATGAATTCCGGGTTCAGCTGGATCGGCCGGTAGCCTCCGGGAAGCTGCCAGAGCCCATTCGATTCCGGCGACTTATCCACGGCATTTCTCCAGGTGGGCTTCCAGGCGACGCTGGAGGACTAGCGCTAGGCATTCAGGGCATTCCTCGACAATGGCGGACGCTGAGACTGGCTCGGTAGTCGAGAGCTTCACCGGGAGAATCGTCACAGCCATCCTGGGTGCCTTTCTTGTGGGCGGAACCGGAGCGAGCGGCGTGCGGCTAGGGCTGCCCTTCCCTGGCCGGCCGACCTCGCGACGTGGTGGGGATGGCAGAGGCCGCGTAGCTTCTCTGGCCGGTGATCCCAGGCTGGCCCGATGTGGTCTGCGTCAGTCGAGTCCTGGCCGCACGGGCCTTCCTCGCCCGGTAGCGATCCCCAGCGGCAGACCGGATCGCGGGCTAGGATCTCGTACCGGATCGCGGCCCATCCCGGAGGGAGAGGCGAGCTACGCCACGAGGTCGCGCTCACGGGTTGAACATCCTTCCGCCTATCCAGAGCAGTACCACGCAGTACGTCACGAAAGAGGCGACGGCCGCAGACCCTACGGCTATCAGCGCGACCTCCCACCAGCTCATACATGCCTCACGGCGTACGCGAGTAGCAGGAACAGGCCGGAGTACACGATGAGGCCGACCGTGGCCGCGAGGGCTCCCGCTAGGAAGCAGCCCGCATACGTGGCCAGAGCGCGCATCGCCTTTCCCTCCTGCTCGCACCATGACTAGCCATGATTATACGCCAGCCCGGTGAACGTTATGTACACGTTACCGGAAACTTCCGGTTTCCGCTTCCCTTCTGGTGCAGATGGAGTACGCTTGCCGTAGGCAAGCGAGAAAGGCGACGAAATGCGAGCCGGTGGCGACAAGCGCGGAAACTCAAAGGACCGGAAGGCCCGGAAGCTGTGGATGCTGTCCGAGATTGCGGGCTTTGGCGGGAACGGCGAGAGCGTACCCTGCGTGTTCTGCGACTGCGAGCTTACCTACGCGACCATAGAGGCCGACCGGAAGGACTGCGGCGGTAGCTACCGGCGTGACAATGTTCAGCCCGCGTGCCGCCCGTGTAACCTGGCCCGCTCGGACGATGCCGGCCTCTCGGCCGATGAGGTTGCTGCGAGGGTAGCCGCGACGTTCGCCCGGACTGGCCGCCTGACTCCGGCTCTCGCGGTAGCGTAACGGCCGGATCTAGGCTACAATTGGAGAGAGCTACCGGAGCCCTAGGGAACAGGGATATGACGGGTGCTGAGAGGACTTCCGGCCCGTTCCGTCCGCGTAAGGCAGCCGCTCCGGCCTCCGGGCCGGTATAGAGCAGAGTGGGCAGCCCCCACCGAGTGCGGTTCCTCCCTAGGGCTCCGGCCCAGACGGAAGGCGACATGACGTACTACCACGCGAGCCCGGCACGGCTAGCAGACGGCGAGCTAGTCTCCATAGGCTTTCCCGCGAACTTTGCGGATGAGCCGATGGAGCATGTGTTCTTTTCCGACAACATGACGGCCGCTGAATACTGGGCGGATTTCCTTGGTAACGAGGAATTTGCCGAAATTCTCGGCTACTGGCGGGATGTGTATATCTACGCGGTAGAGCCCACGGGCTCGTATGAGCCCGATCCCGAGAATGACTACATGGGAGTAGAGGGCTGCTATCAGACGGCGAGCCCGCTCCGGGTTATCAGCCTTAAGGCAACGCAGAAAGGACAGTAACATGACAGAGCAATTCCACGAGGGCGACGTTATCCCGGAATGGGGTGACCGTCCGCTCTCCGCATCGGAGGCGGCCGACCTTAACGAGCGGGCTGGCACTCCGGCCGGACAGGCGTACATCGCCAGCCTTCACAAGATCACGTCTCCGGCCGAGACGGCTCGCGTTAAGCGGGCTCGCGCGTACCAGGAAGCCCAGAAGGCCCTGGACGGCCTCCCGTACCGGCGCGAGGCAGATGAGATCATCCATCTGGTATTCGAGGCCCGGTACAACGGCCCGCTCCGGACGCGATCGGTAGCGGAATACCTCGCGGCGCACTTCCAGTACCGGACTCCGGAAGGCCCACAGGCTCCGGTATGAGCGAGCCGGATGAGGATGAGGTTCCGGAGCTACTGGCTCCGGGCCTCATCTTTGTATCAGCGAGGGATTACGAGCCGGTGTGCTGCAGGTTCTGCCACGCGGAATACGCGAACATCGACTTCATAGCGGGGCACTTTGTTATGTGTCCGGCCCGGTTCCGGCGCGGAGGATTGAGCGGCGGATAACTTCCGTCCGGAATTCATCCCATCCACCAGGAGTTGGTATTGCTGATGTATCTGGATCCGGTGAGTATACGTTCAGTACTTTTACCACTAGTTCAGAGTCACCGGCCTTAATCCAGTCGCTACAGAGCCTGAAAGCGAACCGGTTTGCATCATCTTCGCTCTCGAAAGGGCCGTATGTAGTAGGCCATTCCCAGTCCAGCCCTCCGGAGAGCGGTTTTACCGCTACTATTAGCATTTTATCTCCTGGTTTTCATAGGGTAAATTTCATAGGGTAACGTTACCCTATGGTCCGCTTTCTCGCTCTATATATCTTACGTGAAAATAGGGGGTTTATATATATAAAGAGGCTCCGGAGGGACGCTCATAGGGTAATTTTACCCTATGGAAATTACCCTATGATTTTATCATTTTCCGGGCCTCCTGTAATAATCGACTGAACGGCCCTGATATGTGTCATTCTCCATGATTAGCAGCTTCAGCGAGACCAGTTCAGGCAGCACTTTCTGTAGGATTTCCCGGTCAGCGGGCATTTTCTTCCCGAGTGCGCCTCTTGATATACGTCCGGTAGCCGGAACGTGACTCATAACAAGCCTTGCTACTCGTTTCTTCTGCTCTAGCTCGCGTGAGTCTTCTGCGGCTGTCTGCTTGATACCTTCTGCCTTTCCCTGGGCCCAGGCCTGTCCGTATCGCTTCTGTTCTAGCTCGTGCTCGCAGCGAGCCCGGATCATATCCGACTTCCGCATTGCGTAGGCTGCGAGGTCCCAGTCTTCCTCGGTAATCTCAGTACGCATAGCGAGTAGGGCGAGGCCTGCGGCAAATTTCTCCTGCGTGTAGAGTGCGTGACCTCTGAGCTTATCTCCGTTTCCGCGTAGGTTCTGTTTCCGGTTCAGCTTGATTTCTTCCTCCGCTTTCGCGCAGATATCCATTACCTGAAGTGGCTTGGCTGCTTCGACATCGAGTTCATCAAGCTCTCGCGGCAGCGTCCATTCGAGCGAGGCTGGCCTATCGGGCTCGCTATCCGGTGCGTATGGATCGGTAGCGTCAAGGAAGAACCAGCGCTGCGCGAATCCGGAGCCGGTATCGTTGAGGATAATGCTTGACTGTTCTGGCTGGACTCCGGCGATAAGTACGCCACGGTATGAGTATTTAGGTATGATGATCCGCTTATCCTGGCCGCCATAACCAAAGCCTAGCGTCTCTCCACTGAAGAACTTACGTAGCTCAGCCGTGAGTGTTGCGCCGCCTCGCTCGACTATGGCTGTGAATGTGTCTATCTCGTAACAGGTGGGGATTGAGGTATAAGCGCACCGGGTAAGGCCGGTGTCTCTGCGCCAGTAGCCGTAGTTCTTGGCTAGGCCCTCGCCACTTCCTAGTGGGATGCGGTCGGGCCTCATTAGCAGTGCTGGCTCACCGTATGTGACAGCATCCTCAGCGACGGATGATGCGCCACCTTTACCGGCCGATGAATTGCCGGTTAGCGCGATAAGCATATTGAGTGTGCCGTATCCGGCGATGATCCGTGGCAGTACGAATGTCGGTGGTACGCGGGCTATGACTTCAGCTAGGATCTCTCCGAGTAGGGCCCATGGTGAGACCTGCTGGGCTTGCGCCCACTGCCGGATAATCGCAAGATCCTTCCGCGCGGTCCAGAATGCCTCTTCTGCGGGTGGCGCTTCCCTGCCGACAACTACCGGCTCGACTTCCCGGATACCGGCAAGCTCATCCTCGGTAGCGTCTGGGATAATCGGCCTGCCGTGCCTCAGGTACCGGCCGTCACGGTACTTGTCAATTAGGCCGTTGATGTGCCTGTCTGGGTTCCCTCCGCGAGCAGGGTACCATGGGTCATCCGGATCGAATACCGGCACGGACGGCAGGAAGTTCCGGAGCGTGTCCCTGATCGCCTCCGGAGGCCATCCTGCAAACTCGTATTCCTCGGTCAGCCGCAGGAGCGCTGTGCGCTGCTCTCCGGCCTCTGCGGCTAGGACTGCGGCCTGAAGCTCCTGTGGGCTCCTGCGGCCGCTCCGGGCCGTTCCTGGCCCAGTTATGCGCTCAGCGTCCCACGGTAGCTCTAGGAAGGCCTGTGACGGCTCGTGGTACCACGGGGTAGCCTCCGGCTGGACAGGCGAGATCCACCGGTAGCCGCGAGGCTCGCCGGAGTCGCCCGGAGCCTTACTCGGCCGGATCGTAGGCGCGATGAACACGAATCCGGAACGGGCCTGGAGATCGATTCCGGGCAGCAGCTTACAGCGGGTCACGCCTTGAGCAGGAATCAGGAAGTGGAAGCCGTGCGACGGCGTGGCCTGGATGCCGAAGATGACCGGAGGGTCATCTGCGAGGCGCGAGAGCAGGAGCGGCCAGGACTCAAGGCCGCCATTCCGGGGATCAACGTCAACGACATCGAATACGGAGCCGCATACAGCCCCCAGGCCCCATCCGGGCTCCCACCGGTCAATAGCCGAGTAGCTAATATCACCGGGCTTTGTGTTCTGCCATCCGAATGCCTTTGCGGGATTCCCGCTAGCATCGAGCTTACAGCGGAAGATAGGCACACCCATTCCGGCCAGAATCCGTGCGACATAAAGATCCGGGTTTCCTTTTACGGAGCCGTCCGCTATACTCATGATCGGTGGTCCTTTCTCGGTGGAGAGAGACTGTTGAGGCTCCGGCTGTGGGATGCGGCCGGAGCCTCTATCTTACTCCTGTGAGCGATGTCATTCTAGGGCTCGCTTCCGCTTTCCGGCCGCGTAGGGTATTCTCGTTTTAGTGCGGCGGCAGCGCCCAGGGTTATCGCCTTTCACTGGGCCCACGCACGATTTGCCGGCCGGTCAGGGCGTCGCCTCCCTGGCCGGCCTGGCGCTCCTGAGGCGAAAGGCGGAAAGGCTGGGGATAGGCGATGACCGCAAGGAACATTCACGTAATGGGCATAGACCCTGGAGGCACTACGGGATGGTACGTGGTTACCGTTCCGCGCTACAGCATTTTTGCCGGGCATCCTCCGGAGGTACTGGAGTATGACTGGGGCGAGTTCACCGGCCCGGAGGAAGTTCAGGCAACCGAGATCGCGCGGCTTATCCGTGAGGTCCAGGGAATCGAGTACAAGGCTGGCCCTGCCGTGATCTGCGAGGGCTGGACGATTGACCCTACATACAAGTCCACGGACCCAGATCAGCTCAGCCCCATCCGGATAGGCGCGATGCTCTCGCTACTCCGGCATCAGGGGAAGCTAGGCGACGCAACCCTCACGTTCCAGGACCGCTCGCTAGCAAAGCAGGCGTACACGGATGAGCGGCTCCGCTCGCGTGGGCTATGGGTAGAGGGAAGCGAGCATATCCGCGATGCGTGCCGGCATGCGTTTACCGGCCTCCGGCGAGCCCGCGAGAATACTGAATTTGCGAAGCAGCTATGGCCCTACCGGGCCTTGTGGACCGTCGATTTCCCGGAGGAAGCGAATGCCTAAAGGTGCGAAGTGGTGTAACTTCTGCGGCAAGACCGTACCGGAAAGCCATGACGTTAATCACGAGGATGAGCGGACGGATAGCCTGAGGCAGGAACTGAAGGCTGGTAGCGTCTGGATTCCTGACGTCGTAGTGATCGGCTCCGGCGAGTGGGATGAGAATAGAGGGCACGCGCGGTTCATCGGAGGCTGGATGGAATCGACCGGTATGTGAGTAGGGCCTCATAACGGGATGCGCGGGCAGCATCCCATCCGGAGCCCGGTAGGCGGCTGCCACCCCCAGCGCGCGGCCTACCGGGCTCGCTCTGCGTAGGGTATACTTGCGCTAGGCTGTCCGAGGAATGAGGCCGCTGAGCGCCACTGGTGGGTGACGCGAGTAGGGAACCCAGCCGGGAAAGATCCGGCCAGGCCGTACGCGGTGGAGGCATGAATGGGAAGGGTGGATTGAACCAGGGAAGGTGCACTGGTACCTGGGGATAGCTAGGGCAGCTGGCCGGAGGCCCGGAAGGCGAGAGCCGACCGGGCCTCATTCGTTACCAGAGCGTTACTTCCATGTGCACTCGACTCCGGCTCTGGAGTCCGGTAGACTTGGGGTATCCGAGAGAAAGGCGACGAAAATGGCGGAGAAAGCTAGGCTGATCGAGGTGCCGGGAACGTACCGGCGCGAGATCGCGTATCTTGACCTTGAGACCTATAAGGTCCCGTGCGCGTGGTGGTCTCCGGCCGGAGAGTTTCTGGGCCGTAGGTGGTCGGCCTTTATGGCCGGCGTGACGCTAGCCGATGGCCGGATTGCTATCCTGAGCGATGGCCTCCGGATGCTGACCGGAGAGGGTGATGAGCCTGGGTTCCTCCGGCGTATCTCTGAGGTGATCGATGGCCGTCCGGTGACCTACCGCGCTACCCGGAAGTTTGACGAGATGATTCTGAAGGGCCGGTATACCTACGCGAGGCGTGGGCCTGCCCCGGAGCCGTTTTATTACGCGATGCCCGGTGCGGAGGACCTGACGTGGAACTGCGAAAGGCCCGACCCTACGGGATTCTGGGAGAATGTCCGTGATCGCGAGCTTGACTCCGCTCGCGTTTCCGAGACGTTTGCCTCTGACTCCGCGCTAGTCGCGGTTCACCTCCTGCGCGACGTCTGCGAGCTGATCGGCGCTTACGGCGAGCCCGATGACGAGTGCGCCCGGTGGCTCGTGGAGGTACTCCGCGATGAGGAAGCTGCGTTTGCGGCTCTCTACGGCGAGGGATGGGGCGAGACCATGGGGTTTGTTGCCCCGTAGAAAAGTTCAGGAAACGGGTAGCGTCTCCCCCAAGCGTGGGGTATAGTTGGTCTTGTTGGGGGAGACGCCCCCAGGCGACGAAAGGCGAGAAAATGACCGAGACCCAGACCAAGCCGGAGCCCGTGGACGCTGAGCGTAAGGCGAATGAGGGCGTTCTGGCCGGCGTGCTCCGCGAGGACACCGAGACCAAGCCTGCGGTTTCTGCGCGGCGTGGGCGGCGTGCCACTCCGGAGACCAAGACGGCTGTCAAGCCCGCGACTCGTACGCGGAAGGCTCCGGCGACTCCGGAGACCAAGACCGGCAAGGCTCCGGCGAAGGCTCCGGCGAAGACCACGCGGAAGCCTGCGGCCGCCAAGCCGGAGGCGAACGGTGGGACCTCCGCTCGCGAGGTCAATCAGGTCCTGGCCCGCGAGCTGATCGACCTCGTGGCCGGCCACTTCAAGGGTCACTCCAAGGCCGACCAGGAGAAGATCGCGAACTGGCTGAAGGTCCTTCCGACCGGAGGCGCGGCATGGCAGCGCTACTGGCCGAAGGGCTTTGCGCGGCCGACCACTTCCGACTGGCGCAAGCCGGAGTAGAGGACTCCGGACGGAATGCCGGGCTCTTTCTGGAGCCCGGTATTCCGGTGTCCGGTACGATAGGCGAGGCACCTGGGCCTCCGGCGCTACTCCAAGGTCGGCGGATGGGAGGCCCGGAGCCGCGCAATGGGGCGCGGAGCCTACCGAGATGAGGTGGGCGCACGTTTTCCGGGGAATGGGCGTGCGATGGGTGGGAGAGATCCCGCGTGTAGGTAGGCTTGCCCCGTACGTACGGAGTGCGTAGCGAGAGCCTTGTGGGCCCTGGCTAGGCGTTCCGTCCGGGAACGTCCAATCGCAGAAAGGCGAAATCATGAATCACAAGCGGCTCTCCCTCACCGGCTGGGAATCCTTCTGGTACATCCTCGGGAACATCCTGACCCTGGGCCTTCCGTACTTCAGCAAGATCGTGCGCAAGAAGGCACTGATCGACGTCTGGAACGCGGAGTACATCGCGCGGCTCCACGACTCACGGCCGCAGGCCCAGTCATGATCGCATACGACACGGGAAGCGCGGAGCCCACGCGTAAGCGCATCGATGTCCGGTGGGTAGTTATCGGAGCCGGAGCCCTCGCTGCGGCTCTCGCGCTGGCTCTGGGGCTCGTATTCGGGCTCTCGGCATCGCGCTTCCCGGTGAACGCGCGTAGCATCGTCTCCGGCGACGGCTACAAGGTCATCAGGACGCTCAGCCCGGCAGAGGTCCGTACCGAGATGGCGCAGGACAAGAGCCAGGACGGCCAGATGGCCGCGAGCATGATCAGCGGAGACGCTGCGGCCGGCATCAAGGGAGACCAGGCGGAAGCCGCAGTTGGGATCTCCGACACGGGCAAGGCCCTGCTCCCGCCGCTCCTGGCGATAGCAGCGGCCTCCGAGAAAGACATCAGGATCAGGGTCGATGGCAACTATCTCGTGATCTCCGGCCCTGCCAGCAAGCTCGCCGGAAACCCGTTCGCCAATCTGGGAAACGGGTAGACGCCGGAGCCCGTCTGGGGTTATACTTGAGGTGTTGGGGCTGAGGCCAGAACCAGCCGGGATGCCGGCAACAGGGTAGCGGGAAGGCCCGTGGCAGGCCCCAACAACAAGGCGACGAAAGGCGATTCGATGACTAACCTGGTAATCGGTGTCCTGCTAGGCGTTCTGCTTACGCGAGGATACCAGGACGTCATGCGTAAGCTCCGGCGTAGGCTCCGGAAGGCGCGCGTTGTCGGCCGTATCCGTGGCGGGAGGTGAGTCCTGTGATCGAGTTTGTCTGGGACTTTATCTACCAGGCCCTGGCTCTCGCGTTCCACTGCGACGGAGACCAGAACCATCTCTTCCAGCATCTACTCAAGATCTTCATCCGGCTCCGGAAGGCGGCAATGGTATGAACGCTGAACTGATCCGCGCGAGAGCGGCTATCGGCTACCTCGCGAGCCTTCCGGGCCAGGACGCCATGCTAGTGGTCGAGATGGCGGAGACGATGCTTGAGGACATCATCCTCAACGGCGAGCTAGGCGATATGCTCGGCTACGTCAAGCGCTACTGCGACGTGGTAGACGGCCCGGACCAGGCGAGGCTGGTCGTGCTCGGGATCACGGAGAGCCTGGAGACTCCGGAGCCTCCGGGCGGGATAGACCTGGACACCGGCCGCTCGCCGCAGGACGACTGGCTTGGTTAGACTTCCGGCCCTGCGAGGGTGTGGGTCGCCGGAGGCCGTAGAGCCCGGTAGGTTCGCCTACCGGGCTCGCGGTCATCCGGACTCGCCCCATTCAAACCGCGCGCAGCGAGCCCGGTCAAGGCCGTCCTGGGCCCAGTCTGGGATTCCGAACGGGAAGCCATCGGTCAGATGGGCGGCAAATTCCTCCGTTGTCTCTACCGCGACTCGCGGACGGTCCAGAGGGCATCCGGGCTCCGGCCGCCACGGTACGCCCCAGAGCCGTCCGTGGTAGTGGAGCTGGACGGGCCAGAGGATGCTCCGGAGCCTGGGTATGTCGCCAAATATGGCTAGGTCGTTACCGGAGCCGCACGCCGACATCCCGCAGGCGAGAGCGTGAATCCTCCGCATGCCGCTGATGTCAAGGAATCCCTTGGCCTCTGCCCACTGTCCCGATACCGGGAGCCAGAAGTCTGGTAGGTAATTGATGTTGCCTCGCGGAGTCGTGACGCTGAATCCCTGGATCTCGTAATCCCATTCAATCCCGCATTCGTCAAAGAACACGGCCCATCTCGCTTCTAGCCGCGAGCGGAACCGGTAGCCTCTGTATCTTGTCTCTATCGGTTTAATCGTCATGACGGTAGGATACCGGAAACGCTAGTTTCCGGAGGGAGCAATGGACCGGGTAGAGGAAATCAGGAAGCACGAGGCAATAGCCGACCGGAATGACGCCACGACAAGCGAGCACCGGTGGATAGCTGCGCAGCTTATCTGGGAGGAAGTCAATGAAGGCAAGTCGCGGCGTCAGCTGGGGCAGGAAATAGGCAAGAGCCATACGCACGTCCGGTATATGTTCAACTGCTGGGACCTGGTAGGCCGGAAGCTTGGCGGGCTCGATGCGGACGGAGGGCTGCCCAGCTTCAACGAGATCTACAATTCAGTAGAGGTCCGTGGCGACCCAGGCGAGGGCTCCGGGAAGGGCAGCGCCGGAGGCCGGCACCGGGAGCCAGAGGACCACTCAGCGCACGGGCTGGTGATGACGGCCTCCGGTGCGATCAGTGAGATAGCGGATAACCCTGCATTCTGGGCAGTGATGTCGGATGAGGACTGGATCATAATCCGTGAGCTTCCGGCCGTTATCCGGGCTCTACTCCGCGATTCGGGCAGGTAATGGTTCCATAACCGGATTCCTCTAGCCATTCCCCTGCCCCATCCGTATACTTGGCCCATAGCCATGGGGCCGCCATAGCGAAAGGGAAAGGGATATGTGGAAGTCGGTCAGGCGAGCCATTGACGTAATCGTGGGTGGCTTCCTATGGCTAGTCGTGCTGGTGCCTATCCTAGGCGTCTCGGCATACTCGCTCTACTACATCGGCCGGTATCTGGGCGCGCCATGGTTCATCGCTATCGCGTTCAGTACGTGTTTCGATGGGGTGGCGCTATTCGCGGCGCGAAAGTCTGTCGATTACGCCCAGGCTGGGCTATCGGGTAGCTTTCCAAAGTTCGTTGTCCGCCTATTCGCGTTCACCGCAGCCTTCCTCCAGACGCTCCATGCCCGGATCGATCACGAGCTACCGGGCTCCTGGATCATGTGGGCAGCGCTACCGATAGGTGCGATGGTCGTTTACGAGATCCACATACGGTGGGAGAAGCGGAAGGCTCTTGCCCGTGCCGGATCGATCTACCCGTCACCGCTGCCTAGTTTCGGCGTGATGGCGTGGCTACTGTTCCCGCTCTCGACTCTTGGCAAGCTCCGGGATATCACGATTGCCAGGAGGGATGCCCTTGTGGCGGCCGCCACTACGGTCGTGAATGACTTCCGGCGCGAGGCCGACCGTGTCAGGAACACACGCGAGCGGGTCAGCGAGCCCGCTCCGGCTCCGCAGGAGGCCGCAGATCCAGCCGTAGTCGAGCCAGAGAGCGTCCTCAGGGAGCATCGCGAGCATCGCGAGCAGCGTCGGGCCTCCGGCTACTCCGACACCCGTACGCGCCACTCTGGGTCGCAGAGCCCGCATTCTCCCGTGCGCCATATCCGCGACTGGCTCCGGACTCAGCCGGAGTGGAAGGACAGGGTAGGTACGCACGGCCGTATCCTCCCGGAGGGAGTGGACGCATACTACGCCGCTCATCCGGATGAGGAGCGGAGCGGCTGATGACTACTGATTATGTCCTGCGGCATCTTCACGTTCAGTGGTGGGTCCCGTTTGTGATCTGGTTCGGGCTTTACACCTTCATGGCTGCTGGGTGGATGATTAACGGCTATGCGCAGGAGTACCTAGGCTGGCGCCATCCCGGACGGCCCGGCAAGATTCATAAGGTGCTCTACCGGTTCCATACCGGGCTGCATATCCATCCGGACAAGAGTTATGGTGATGAGCGTCTGAATAGGCGTACGGCCGGAGGGAGTAGCCGTGCGACCGCAGAAGGTACCATCGTCTACTTCACGCCCCGTTCGCGGCCTTACCGGGCCGTCAGGAATAACCTGGCAGTTTTCGTTATCCTGGTGCTGCTTAGCTGTATGGCTATTGACCCGGCTGGGACCGTCCGGGCCGTTACGATCGTGATCGTGATCCTGATAACGGCCCGGATCTCCCTGGCCGTGTACCGGAAGCGTGAGAAGATCCGGAAGCTCAGTCCGGTTCACAAGCCGGCCACCGCCATGACTATCCGGGCGAAGACTGTGTTTAGCGCGGATGAGATGACGTCTGGCTCGACTCCGGTACTCGTGGAAGAGAGAGCACCGCAGCTGGAAGGCGTGCCACATAGCGTCCTGGCCGGCCTGCTCGCCTCGCGGATGGGGTGCTCTACGGCTGAGGTGTCCTCGCGGCTCCGGCTGACTCCGGAGTCGGGCTCGATTGCGCTCCCGGATACGTTCGCAGCCCTACTCAAAGAGCGGGAGCCCATCCAGGAGATCATAGAGGCGCATACGCGGGGCAAGGTCCGTTTCTCGTGGACCACTACGGAGACGCCGCGTACCCTGTCGTGGGTGCCGGTAGTCGAGCATTCGCTACCGGACAAGGTCCGCTTCCGCGATTACCTGCCTCAGCTTCAGGGCCTCCGGCCGCGCGAGCTAGGCGTGGGCGTGGTAGCTGACCGGTCGATGTACGTGAGTAGCCATAACGGCGACTCTCCGTGGCACTGCCGGTTCGCGAATTCCGGCACCGGGAAGTCCATGGGCTTCCTTATCAAGGCGGCGCAGATCTGCCACAATGATCCTGCGGCCGAAGTGTATGGTATCGATACCAAGCAGGTTTCCTTTACTCACCTCAAGGGGATTCCGCGCGTTCACATATTCGACAACCCGCAGTCGGATATGGAGGCTATCTGGAAGTTGCCATTTACGCTCGCCGGCATAATGCGCGACCGGTATGCGGCTATCCGGGAAGGCCGCGCGACTGAGCGTGACTTCAACGATATCTGGCTACTGGTCGATGAGGGCAACGATCTAGGCGCGTGCTACAAGAGCTACTGGAAGAATAATCTTGGCGAGACTACCGCGAGCCCGTCAATCTGGGGTGAGTGCGTTGGCCCGCTACTCCGGCAGGGAAGGCAGGCCCGGATCTTCGGAGAGTGGATGTTCCAGGACCTCCGGGATCAGGCTATGGGAGGCGAGAGCCTCAAAATGGCTTTCTCGGTATTCGGCGCGGCAGGCTTCCTTCCGGGGCAGTTTGCCCGGACTGTCGGGAATCCTGCTGCCGAATGTATAGAGGGACCGGGTAAGATCCTTATGTGCCGTGGAAATAAGCGGACATGGGTCCAGGGTTTCTATGATGATGAAGACTGGCTCCGCGAATACGCTCTTGAGAACCGGAGGTGAACCGTGAAGAAATGGATGCGATGCGACAGCGCTCAGATGTCTCCGGCGCTATCGGTGCTTGTTGCCATCGTAGGCATCTGCGCTATTGTCTACGTTTACCGGCGCGTCATTATCGATACGCTCCTGACGATGCTGATTGCTATCGGGCTGTTCGGGCTCGTACTGGCTGCCCTCGCGTTCGCCTTCAGCTCTATCCGGTGGTTCCGGAGGCGTGCGGCTCTCCAGCGTGCGACGGAGCCGGCAATTGCGCTTGCGGAGGCCGACCGTGCCGAGATGGCCCAGGACGCCAACTGGCTCGCCGGAGGCGTAGAGCTAGCGTTCACCCCAGACGGCAAGAGCCTCGTGGCCCGGAAGGAACAGGACAAGCCTCCGGCCTAGCAGAGTGTCTAGGGGAGTGGGGGAGGTGATGCCTAGACGTTAGCGAACCAAGGTGGCGCCAAGCGCGCCACCCCAGGTCTCAGAGCAGTAGGGAGGCCCGTCATTCACCAGACGGGCCTCCCGTTCTGATTTAATTCTGAAAATTTTCAGCGGGAACGTACCGAACATGCCATCCATGTAGTAGACTTGCCGTAGGCAATCGAGAAAGGCGAGGCGACATGAAACTGATAGCCTTCAACACTAGCTCCGGCGAAGTGGAGATCCACAAGGCCGGATGCGCGGACATCAAGCGCATGAACAAGACCCGTCAGGGCCACTGGCGTTCCGACCAGGTTGAGTTCGGGCAGACGGACTGGGCCAGCAAGTACGAATTCGCGTACGACTACTGGAACAACGGAATCCTGGAAGAGTACGAGGCCGATCACGGCGAGGGCTCGTTTGACGTGATGGCTGAGATGAACTTCCAGCCTTGCACGCGTGAGCTTCCGGACGGTGGCACTGATGAGCCTGGGTCGTACGAGGAACACCTCAGCGATCCGGAGCCCGCTCCGGTTTCCCGTGGCAAGAGCTACGCTCTCCGCGCGAGGGCTCGCGCGGCTCTGTGGGCCGGTATCGAGAATCAGCTCAAAGACTCGGTTTACTCAAGCGATCCGGAGCTTCACGCGATGATGAAGGCTCAGGCAGAGCGGGTAGCCTACATGTTCGGGATGCGCGACGACAAGTAGGCGCGAGACGGCCGGAGGCCCTAGGCGAACCTAGGGCCTCCGGCATTTTGATATCCTGGCAGGATAGCGTAGACTTGCCCTAGGCGAAACGAAAGGCGATACGATGGCGATGTCAAAGGCCGTACTCCGCGAGGAACTGATCACGATCATAATGACGGCTGCTACCCGTGGTACGGGTAACGGCGAGGTCGGCCCGGAGCAGGCGGCGCAGGTTCTTGACTACCTGGTCGCGGACGATGACGCTCCGGAGTGGGACGCGTGCGTAGCCGGTCAGGATGTGCTCCGGAAGGTCATCCGGATCTACCGGAGTATGCCGTGAGTGTTATTACGGACTGGGAATCTGGAGAGCCCTGCGAACGGCATGACCTCGCATTCTGCGCGGACTGCCTAGCGCTCGCGAAACTCCGGCGCGATGATACCGGAGTCTGGTACAAAAGCGACTGCGCTGTCCAGACGTTCATGGAGATTACCGGCGCGACGTACGAGGAAGCCGCAGCGGCCTTCCTCGCGTCTGGGTTCCGGCCCGGTCACGGTACCAGGCGCGACGTAACAAGAGCCGTATTCGAGTCGTACGGCTACACGGTTACGCGGATGTCGTACCGGTTTAAGCTTGAGGATGCGCTCCGGGCCTCGCGTTCCGGCCGTGCATTCTATGTAGGCGGCACACGAGGCCGGAAGGCCCACCTCTGGTCGGTCATCAACGGCCAGCAGTTCCGGCCGATGTACCCTCCGTTCCGGTACGAGATTTTTGAGGTTACGGCGTAGAAAGGCGAGGCCCTGCGGGGCAAGCGATCAGTACAGGTGCTTCAGAACAAGACATACAAGGTAGAGGTTCAGGGTTACGTGGACCGTCCGCGCCAGGTTCTGGTGTGGGTTCGCGGAGGTATCGGATGGATCTTCCAGGCTAGCATGGCCATCCCGGATGACGTGGATGCGGCCGTGCTAGAGCGGGAAGTGATGAGCCGTCTCCGGTAGACCGGAGAGGTACAGAGCGGGTATACTTGGGGTTATGCGGAGCCGCGCGGCTCCGTGAGGCGAAAGGCGAGGAAATGGCGAAGATCACCGCGAATGGCGCGACGGAGGCCGCGCGTATCCGGACCACGAGCCATGAGGGCAGGGTTACCTACCTCTGGGTTATGAACTCAAAAGGCACGATTCTCTGGCGGCAGACGGCTGCCTCCGGCTACGCGACCGGTTACACGGTCTACTCGCGGAGGAACAAGCCCGCTACGCGCGCCACCCTGGTGTCGGTAGCGGAGCGTATCGGCCACACGGTGACCGGCTAGAAAGGCGACGGAAGATGGAACTTAGCAAGACCCTAGAGCGTATCCGGGCTCTCGTGGCAAAGGCCGACAACCTGGAGATGCTGGGAGATGAGAACAGCCTCAACGAGGCAAAGGCCCTCCGCGAGCGAGCCGATGAGATGATGCAGAAGTACGCTGTCGAGGAATGGCAGCTGCTCCGCGATACGGACATCAGCTTCAAGCCGGAGCGGGTCAAGATCGATATAGGCGAGGAAGGCAACCTATTCCTCCAGGAGCTAGCTACCCTGGTCGATGTCGTGGCGAACTTCTGTAAGTGCTCATCCGTCTGGATGCAGGGCTCTGCTTACGCTCCGGCTGGGCGGAAGGAATACTGCTATGTCTACGGCTATGAGTCTGACCTCCGGTACTTTGAGCTGCTCGTTACTACGCTCCTGCTCCATATGACCGGCGCGATCTTCCCGTCACCAGATCCGGCTAAGACCATGGGCCAGAACGCTTACGAGCTTCACAATGCCGGGCTCAACTGGTACGACATTGCGCAGGCCTACGGCTGGGTGGAGACGGATAGCTGGGCCGGAGAGCCCAAGCACATGTACCGGAACCGTGAGACCAGGGAGCGTGCCTCCTGGGGCAGGACGGTCGGCCGGATCAAGGCCGCGTATGTGGCTGAGCTTAAGGCTCGCGGTGAGGCTCCGCTCCGGATTCCGCCATCGGGCTCCGCGAACTTCCGGCGCAACGCCGTCAACGGCTACCTCCTGACTATCCGGATACGGCTCCGGGAGATTGCTGGTAAGCGCGGAACGGGAACGGAGCTTGTGCTTGCCGACAAGTCCCAGAACATCACGGCCGCGATGGATACCGACTTCCCGAACCGCACCAAGACCAGGGCCAGGCAGTACAGCTTCAATGATACTGCCTATGCTCGCGGAGTCCGGCACGCGCGGACGGCGAACCTGAACCCTGCGGCGGGTGGGGCTCCGAGGAAGGCCCTGTGATGAAGCGGAAGCTAGCGTGGGCATTGGTGGTCTTTACCGGACTAGTCATGCTCATGCTAACCGTGCTACTCCCGTTCGTCCACCCGCTTACCTGGCATGCGTTCGGGCTCTACGGGAAGGCGATGTGTTCGTGTGGATCTCTCGGAGCCCTGGGGTATCGCTACATCCAGAGATGCGAGCGGGAAGCGGAGCGGATGCGCCGTCTGCGTGAGGTGCGCAAAAATTCTCGGGAAATTCCTGGGCCGGAGTAGCCTGGCAGTCGGTGCATGGAGTAAACTTGGGCTATGCGGCCGGAGAGAAGATCCGGCGAGGCGACGAAAGGCGAGAAAATGGCGATTCGGTGTGGGAAGGGCCACGAGCACGAGACTGTCGCGGAAGTCCGCGCGTGCTACGCGGTGGGCGGTGGCGAGGGCTCCGCTCCGGCCGTCCGCTCCAACAAGTTCGCGGGAACCTGCGTCAAGTGCGGGCACCGCGTAGAGGCCCAGGCTGGGCGTATCGAGCGGAACGCTGAGAGCGGGTGGGACGTATTCCACCTTGACGGTACGTGCCCTGAGAAGATCGCGGTACCGGAGACGGCGATGGCCGGCCTGCGGGCTCCGGCCTTCCGCGAGGACTTCAAGAACATTCCGGCCGGACACTACGCGACGGCGAGCCTGACCGGCAAAAACGACTACGATTTCTGGCGGGTGGACTGCCCGGCTGAGGGCCGGTGGGCCGGCAGGATATTCGTCAAGCGGATCATCGGCGGCAAGCCGGAGGCTCCGGTGCGCGGTGCTACCCGGTTCGGTGCGCTCTCCGCGATCATTACGGAAGGCATCGAGGTCTGCGGGACTCGCTACGGAGTCGAGCTGGGCCAGTGCCGGAAGTGTAACCGGCATCTTACCGATGAGACCTCGCGGGCTCTTGGGATCGGGCCTGACTGCCGGAGCCAGGGTGCCTAGAAACTCGCGGACGATGGTCGTCTATCTGCTCCATTACCGGGAGCCGATAGGCGACCTCTCGCGTCCGCGTATGTTCGCGCAGCACTACGTGGGCTCGTACTGGAGCGAGAGCCGTCTGACCTCTCACCGGAATGGTACGAGCGGCGTGCCTATCGTTGCGGAGTTTCACCGGCGAGGCATCCCGTTCGTGGTTGCCAGGATCACTCCCGGAGGGAAGACCCTAGAGGCTCGTATCAAGACCAGGGGGCACTTCCGCGAATACTGCCCGGAGTGCGTAGCCGTTCCGAGGAATGGCCGGCTGTGGGGAGATCTAGTGCGGCCGGATGGAGTCCGGTAGAATACCGGTAGGACTACTGAGAAAGGCGACTGAGATGGCTAGCACGGGCCGGAGGGCAAGAGGCGCTGAGGATGCTGAGCTTATCCTCAGGGCGATGAGAGGCGAGCTTACCTCGCGGGAAATGGCGATGATTGGCTTTGCGCCCGATACCAAGGCCGTCATCATCCGGGTAATCGAGCTGAGCCCGGTCCTGGAGGAAGCGGTACTTGAGATAGCAGACCTCTGCTACCGAGACGGAATGGATGCGACATGAAGCGTATCAGCGACACCGAGGTTCAGCTCACGGATGACGAGATGATCCTGAGCGATTTCTACCAGTACCTGCGGACGGAGCGTGGGCTGACCGATGAGCAGGTCATGGCCTACCTTGAGCGGGTGTCTTCGCTTGCTGGCCGGCTGATCCACGGCGAATTCCTCGCCTACCTGACGGACGGTGAGCCGCTCGCGTCGGGCCGGTGCGAGATGGCTCCGGAGTCGCCCATGCCGGAAGGGAACGTGATCGAGTGGACGGCCGGAGGCCGGAGTTTCCGGCTCGTGGAAGGCCGTGAGTACAAGATCGTGACTATGATCCCTGGCGTAGAGCGGAAGCCTCGCTACTCGCGTATGCACTTCATGGGCCAGCAGTATCCGGGCCGTACCGGGCCGGGCAGCACGCTTCAGTTTAGCGGCCGTGGCCCGGATCGTACGCACTCCGGGAAGTACTGCGGAACGGCCGGAGTCCCAGTCCGCTCCATCCTTGAGGTGGAGGAAGTCGAGCGTGACGTGGCCGCTCGCTACGCTTTCCAGCGGCAGCCGGAGCCGGAGGCCGCTAGGCGAGATGGGAGGTGATTTGATGAGCAACTCTCAGGGCGCCAACCTGGGTAATCCTAATGGCGCTGGCGTAGGCTCCGGGAGCGAGGACACCACCACGGTCGGTATCCTGAACCTGGGTCTCTTGCGGATCAGCCCGCTGGACCGCAAGACGGAGCAGGGCAACTAGTACGGCAGGACCGGGCTCCGCGCGGGAGCCCGGTCCATTATTATCGAAAGGTTATGTCATGGCACAGATTCCAGTCATCAAGGGTGGAGCCGATAAGGGCACGGTTCAGGCCGCTCTCAAGGCCGCAGGAGGCGACGTAGAGCGGCTCATCGACATCGGCCCGCATACGGTCCTGGTGGTGAACTATGCGGGCTTCCCGGTAGAGCGCTGGACCAAGAAAGCCTGGCGTAGGCCCGGCAGGAACGGCCTGAAGCCGTGAGGACACGGATTGAGGGCCTACCGGAGGGCCTGCGGCCGTCTCCGGCTATTCACCATATCCGGTTCGCTAGGATCGATAAGGGCACCCTGGTATTCGAGTACGTACCTCAGATATGCGGTCATACTATCTGGCCGTATACGGAGAACAACACCTGCGTCCTACCTCCGCATATCTCCGGCGACCATAGGGATGCGCGAGGCCGGAAGTTCGGCATTACCGGCTACCTGGAGAAGATATGACCGTCTACATACCGACCATGAGCCGGTACGACAACCTGATGAAGATAGTGCCTCGCTGGCTGGATCAGGGCATTCCGGTACGGCTCATGGTTACGCAAGGCGAATTTCAGGAGCACGTCATTTTCGGCCGCGAGGCCGGATGGCATCTCAAGGATGTCAAGGTTATCATGCAGAAAGGCATCGGTATCGGAGCCGCGAGGCGTTCCTGCGTTATTCACGCAAGACGGTACGGCCTAGAGTCCATCATCATGACCGATGATGACATGAAGCCGGTATCCGACGTGAGGCCGCTCCTGACGGAGGCTGCGCGGCCTGGCGTGCTCGGTGTCGGTGCTGTCCGGCCGATTCACGATCACTTCACGCATGGCGCGATCTCGCGCAACAAAGGCGTGATCCTCTGCCCCGGAGGCTGGGGATTCCAGCTATTCGGCCTCAACGTCCGGACGGCCTCCCAGATCGGCAATTTCGATGCCCTGCTTCACTCGTACGGCGAGGATGCGGAGCTATGCCGGCTAGGGATTAGCAAGGGAATCCCGTGGCGTGCTCACTGCGATGTGAGGTGCGATTCGATCGGAGCCCGGTACGCTCCCGGAGGTATCAATGCGAGGTTCCGGACTCCGGAGCTACGTACCGAGGCAGAGTATGCCTGCCTGTTCCGGATTCACCAGCGCTGGCCACGGTACACAAATCCACCCAACAGGCCGCTCCGGGTAGCCTGGCAGAGGATGCTTAACGACTTCATCCCGGACTGGCGCGAGCGGAGCGCACTCCACGGAGGCTCGCTGTGGCCCGGAGCGGCCCAGAGCCAGCCGGAGAGCGCATCGAGGGCCTAGGCCGGTACGATCGGAGCCGGAGGCCGGAGAATCGCTCTCTGGCCCGTAGGGAAGGGAACGGAATGAGACGGCTAATCCTCGCGTTCGTGCTCTCTGTCTCGCTCGCTCTCGGAGCCTCCCTGGCTCTGGCGGGAGCGGCTAGGGCCTCATCGTCTGCCGTGCCGACTGATGGGGCCTGCCCTTACTGGCAGCAGGGTTTCTACAAGGCCGTTAACGGCTATATCTACCAGTGCCAGTACATACCGGGTATCGGGTGGATGTGGGTCCTGATCGGCTACGTCCACTGTGGGCCGGCCATGCCAACAAAGCAGAATTCGCCTAGCCGCTGCGTCTAGTGCATTTTCCGTTCGCCTTCCGGTCCAGACTGGAGTAGACTTGGGCCGGAAGGCGACGATGAGAGGCGACGATGAAGGCAGCGATCACGACGGACGGCAAGCGGATCATGGCGCGTATCGACTACGCGAACGGGCACGGCCCGAAGCTTGCCAAGCAGGTTCCCGGAGCCCGTGCGGACTGGGACAAGACCGTCACTCCAAACGTGTTCAAGGGCTGGGTCTACCCGCTCTCGATGGAAACGTGCCGGGCATTCCGCCGCGTATTTGGCGATGAGCTGACCGTGATGCCGGTCCTCGCGCGCTGGGCACAGGAGGAAGTCAGCCGTGAGCGGAGCCTGGAGACGCTACGCGAGGAAGCGATTGAGGCCGTTGACCTCTCGCGGGTAGCGGAGCGGGCTCCCAAGCTCTACGCGGCTCTACAGACTCGCCGGTACCAGATTAGCGGCACCGGCTTCATCCTTACCGGCCGCGATGTCATCCTGGGCGATGACCCAGGCCTAGGCAAGACTCTACAGGGCCTCGCGGCGGTGGTTCAGGCCGGTAGCAACCGTATCCTCGTGGCGTGCCGGCGTACGGCTACCCGTACCGTGTGGGAGCGGGAGACGGCCCGGTGGACTCCGCATATCAAGACGTTCGTGGCGCAGGGCTCGCGGACGGAGCGGATGGCGACGATGGCCGACTTCTGGATGGCCGGCCCTGGCCCGAAGATGCTGATTATCAACATCGAGATGATCCGGGCGAAGCGAATCGAGACGTGCCCTGAGACCAACGGCGACTGCCGTTACAAGGGCCGTCCGCCAGCGGGCCACCCCAAGCACAAGATCCACGCGGAGCCGCAATGGCCGTTCCTGACCGATAACGAGTGGGACGCGATCATCCTTGACGAGTCGCACAACCTGCTCGCGTCTACCGCGAACGTCCAGAGCAAGCGGATCACGCAGCAGCGTTTCGGCGCGATGCAGCTCCGTAAGCGGCTCGTTGATGGCGGGCTCGCTATCGCGATGAGTGGGACTCCGTTCCGGTCTAAGGTCGAGAAAGGCTGGGGCACGCTTAACTGGCTCCGGCCGGATGTCTTCAGCTCGTACTGGCGGTTTGCCGAGACGCACTTTGGCGTAGAGGAAGGCCGCTGGGGGAAGATTGTAGGCGGCACCGGCCCGGACGGCAAGCCTGTTAAGGTCCTGGAGCCGAGAGATCCTGAGGCCTGGGACCGGATGCTGCGGCCGTACTACCTCAAGCGGACCAAGGCCGACGCTGCGCCGGATCTCCCTCCCATTCAGTACGCCGGAACGCCCATCGACCCAGACGATGACGAGTCGCCTAGGTACGTCCAGATAGACATGCTCCCGGATCAGGCCAAGCTCTACTGGCAGATGGAGGCTGAGGCTGAGGCGAACCTCCCGGAGGGCCGTATCACGGCTACCGGCGTACTCGCGGAGATTACGCGGCTACGGCAGTTCGCGAACGGCTCCGGCTCTCTAGCGGAAGGCCGCAAGATCATTCCGGCCCTACCGTCGAACAAGATCGAATGGCTTATCGAGTTTATGCAGGAGCGGATGGACTCCGGAGCCAAGGTCGTTATCGCGAGCAGCTTCACGGAGTGGGTGGAGTTTACGGCCGATATACTCCGCGACCAGCTTGGCCTAGAGGTCCATACGCTTACCGGCGCGACCTCTGACCGTGACCGGGCTCGCCTAGTCGAGAGGTTCCAGGACCCAGACGACAAGCTCTCTGTAGTCGTTATCAACCGGGATGCCGGTGGCGAGTCGATTACGCTCGATGCGGCGGATGAGATGGTTGTCCTTGACCTCCCGTGGGTTTCCGACCGGGATGAGCAGCTCAACGCGCGGATTCACCGGGTATCCCGGATACATCAGGTCATCGTCTACCGGCTCGTTTCTGTGGGTACGGTCGATGAGTGGATGGCCTCCCTAACGGATGAGCAGCGCGCAGTAGTCATGGGCGCGAGCCCGCGTAAGCTCTCGGAGCTAGCAATAGCAGGGAAGGCGGCGTGATGGTGGAATTCAAGGCTACGCAATGGAATCCGGGCCAGGACGATTCCTGGTATGAGGCTATCGCGGATGCGCTCCGGATTATCGGCAAGCGCTGGTATGATGACGTGACGCCGGAGGAAGATGCGTTTGTCCTCGCGTACGCGGATACGGTAGCGGAGAGGCCGGAGAGTGAGCGATGAATAAGTACCTGATACGGCTGAACGGGATGCCATTTTTCTGGCTAACCTGTCCGTACTGGATGAGCCCTACTGCAGCGGCTAGGGATTACCTCCTGACCGGGAACCTCCCGGACGGCGTGAAGGTGGAATCATGCCCATCGTAATCCCTAGGCCGGAGACGGCGAACGTACTGGAGCTAATTGAGGCCCTGAAGGCCTGGTTCCCGGAATCGGTCATCCGTGACACTATTATCCCGTATACCGTTCAGGAGCAGAAACGGCTGGGCTCCGGAAGGGACTGGAAGGCCGGAGACGATGGCGGATTTGTGACTATCCGCTATTTCGGCCTCTCGCGGTTCAGCCTAGAGGACCATACAGGAAATACGCATGAGAAAGGACTAGCGAAACGAGTGCCCTCGCGATATAGTTCAGGTAAGGCTACCTCAAGGAAACGGAGAGAGAGAATGGCAACCGCACGAGGCCGCAGGACGGCTCCGGTAGAGCCGGAGCCCACATCGGACGGCGAACCGGATTTCGAGATCTACCTCACCAAGGACCTGTCCGCGACGATGACCGACTACGGCACGTGGTTCGAGGACAACGTGGCCGACCTCGACAAGGTGGATCCCGCGCGGCTCCTGGCCCTGGGTTCCACGCTGTACCCGTACTTCCAGAAGTCGGACTTCAACGTCCAGCGCCGACAGGAGCGGCGTGACGCTCGCGCTGCGGAGTCCACCCCGGAGCCCACTCCGGAGCCCACTCCGGCGAGGCGCGGCAGGGGCAAGGGCAGCGCCGGTACCAAGTCAGCCGCTCCCGCTGGCCGGCGAGGCCGTGGTGGCCGGCAGACGGCCGGCAGCGCCGCTGCCTACTAGAACCTAGGCCCAGCTGCTTCCACGGACGGACGGCTGGGCCTAGGCCCGTTACGGGGCATCCTGAGCGTTCCGTCCGGAGGGAACAGGCCCCACTCCGGACGGAGCCCTGAGGGTGAAGGCAAAAGGAAAGGCGAGGCGAATGGATCAGCTTCCTATTCTCCGGACGTCAGAGCGTGCGGCCGCAAAGCGCTGCATGTTCCGTTGGTGGCTGGAGTACCGGGAAGGCTACCGGCCGCGCCACGTCCAGGCGGATGCGCTCTGGTTCGGGATAGGGATTCACGAGGCCCTGGCGAAGTGGTACCTGAAGGGTAAGCGTCGCGGCCCGCATCCGGCCGATACCTGGAATGCCTGGGTGGGCGATGAGATTGCGTTCGCGCGTACCTATCTTGACGATACGTTTGATGAGCCAGTATGGGTCGATGCCGCAGAGCTAGGCGAGTCCATGCTTGAGGCGTACGTAGATTATTACGGCAAGGACCCGCAGTGGCATGTTATTGCGGTTGAACGGCCTTTCCGTGTCCGGATTATCCGGAAGGGAAGGCCTGTTGCTATTTTTGCCTCCCGCTGGGATGCGGTGATCCGTGATCTCGTGGACGGCCGGATAAAGCTACTTGAGAACAAATCGGCCGCACAGATATCGACGGCCTACCTTGAGCTTGACGATCAGGGCGGAAGCTACCTAGCCGTTGCCTCGCAGATTCTCAAGGCGGAAGGCGTCCTGAGGAAAGGCGAGGAAATCGAGGGAATTGTTTACAACTTCCTCCGGAAGGCGATGCCGGATCAGAGGCCAAGGAATTCGCAGGGCCTGTACCTGAATAAGGATGAGACGGTAAGCAAGAAACAGCCGCCTCCGATGTTCGTGCGTGAGCCTGTTACCCGCTCGCGCGAGGAACAGCATACTCAGCTGGACCGGATAGCCGATGAGGTAGCGGTCATGAATGCCGTACGCGACGGTACCATCCCGCTAACCAAGACGCCAACTAAGGACTGCCCGCGCTGCCCGTTCTGGGGCCCATGCGTACTCCACGAGCGCGGAGCCGAATCGTATAAGTCAGTACTCCAGAGCAATTTCATCCGTGTAGACCCGTACGAGGATATGAGGAAATCAGCATGAAGAGACTGTACTTTGCGGCCCATTACGCGCGGAACGCGGAAATGCGTAATTACCGGGATAGGCTGACGCCTTTCGGCTATGAGGTTACCTCGCGCTGGATCGATCAGCACGGAGGCTCGCTCACGGAGGCTCTAGGCGAGTCTGACCTGAACGCAGACCCTAGTCTCGGGACTCCGTACGCAGAGAAAGATATTGCGGACATAGTTGCGGCCGATACCGTTATTAGCTTTACCAACGGACAGGGCCGTGGCGGGCGGCACGTCGAATTCGGTATTGCCTGGGCCCTTCAGAAGCAGCTCATCATTATCGGGCCACGGGAACACGTATTCCACTGTCTTCCTGGAATCCATTGCTGGCCTAACTTCACCGAATTCTATTACAACCTCGTGATTGGGGCGACAGGATAATGGCTCTTACCGGCGAGCGAGCCTCGCGTCAGACAGCAAAGCAGGCCAAGGAAGCTCCGGCCGCGATGGTCGAGGCAGAAGTTGACATCGTGATTGAGGATCTCGCGACTTCTCACGAGGATGCCCCGATCAACATTATTCTCCACGGGCCTTCCGGCCATGGCAAGACGATGCTTGCTGGGGGAGCCGCGAACGGCGACAGGCGTGTGGTCTTCCTCTCGACTGAGGTGGAGGGTATCGCCTCGCCCCGTTCGGTCGGCTCGCAGGCAGAGCTTATCCGCTGTCCTGGATGGGAAGCGGCCGTTGCCGGAGTCCGCTGGGCGGAACAGAACCTGGTTCACGGTGACTGGCTCGTTATCGACTCCGCTACGGTCATGCAGGAAATGTACATGCGGTGGATTCTGGAGGTAGAGAACAGGCTCAACCCGAAACGTGACCTAGACATTCCGGCCGTCCAGAACCACCAGAAGTACCAGAACGGCTTCAAGCGGTGGTCTGGCCGGATTATCTCGATGCCGGCAAACGTCATTTACATCACGACGTCAATGTCGGTTGATGACGCGGAGGGAGAGCCACGCGTTATCCCGCTGCTACTCGGGAAGAAAAGCGAGATATCAGACGCTATTTCCTCTCAGTTCTCCGTCGCGATATACTACGCGGTAGCGCGGGAATCGAAAGAGATGACCGGCGAGATTACAAGGCGAGCCCTCTGCCAGCCGCTACCGCCATGGTTCGCAAAGGATAGGTATTCCGCGCTAGGCAAGACATGGGACGTGGAGGAAGGCGATTACTTCGCAATGGCGCGGATGATCGAGGCAATCGAGAATTCGCTCAAGAAAGGCGATGTAGGTGTCACGGAAGATGCCGGAACCGGAAGGCGAACGGCTCGCAGACCCGTACGGTCAGCCAGCCGAGTGGCTACGCAAACACGCCGCCAGGCGTCATCCGCTACTCCGGTACGTAACCAAGGGAGAACACGAGGCCGATCATAGGCTACATCAGGCAAATCTAGACCACTATCACGAAAGGACTACCTAGTCATGGCAAGACTCAAGACGGAGGATGTCGCCAGTCTCGATGTCAAGGAACTGGAGGAACAGGAATACTCCACCGAGACGTACGACAGCTATGCCGGCGAAGTCCCTCCGGTCGGCACGGAGCTATTCGCCTACGTCAAGCGGATGTGGTGGACCCGCACCGCGACCAAGGCCGACGGCTCCGGGAATGACCCGATGCTGAAGATCCTCACGGTGGCCGGCGACAACGATGGCGAGCTGGCCGAGTTCAACGGCTGCACGTTCTGGCTCAACGCTCCGCTTATCGCCGGAGCCAAGTTCCGCTGGGACCCGTTCCTCAACAACTTCGGCATCTCGCTCCGGGCGATCAAGGCCCGCAAGGTCGAGGTCGAGGACAAGCCCGACCAGAACGGTGCGCCTATCGTCAGCATCGACGGCTTCCGGCCTGGTGAGGAAAGCGATGAGGCCTGGTGCCGGATCGTCACCGACCAGGAGCCGTACAACGGCATCATGCAGGCTCGCGTGGGTACGTGGCTACCCTACGATGTCGAGGATGAGGAGCCATCCGACAACGGTGACGAGTACGAGGATGACGATGAGGACTCGTACGAGGAAGATGAGCCGGATGAGCCGGAGCCGGAGCCTCCCACCCGCACCCGCAGGACGGCCTCCAAGGCCACCGGAGCCCGCTCCGGCCCTAGAGCTACGGCTACGGCCCGGAAGCCCGCAGCGGCTGGCTCTGCGCCGCGTACGGCCCGTTCCACCGGTACGCGCGGGAAGGCGGCTGCTGCGGCTCCGGCCGGAAGGCGCGGCAGGCGTTCCAAGGGTGACGAGCCTCCCTTTTAGAGGTCTGGACACCGAAAGGCTAGCCGCTGAGGTCGCGAGGCTCCGCGATGAGCTACGTAGCCGGATGTGGCTAGAACAGTTCTCATAGATGTCTGCCCGGAGGGCTGCGCGATGACTTGGGCGTCCTGTCGCGTAAACCCAGCTGGTAACCCGCTCGATAGCGGTAGTGCTCTCCGGGCAGGCTCAGAAAGGATCACCAATGTCGCATCCCGTTGTTGTACTCGGGTGCGGCCCGGCAGGACTGGCAGCCGCCTGGGCGGCTGTTCAGTCCGGCCGGGAGGCCGTCATCGTAAGCAATACTGACCGTCCCAGCCGTCTCTACGGCTGCCAGTATCTCCACGCTCCAGTTCCCGGATTCGAGCACATCCGGAGCACATTCGTCTCGTACGATCTCATCGGTACGCCGGAGCAGTACCGGCGAAAGGTCTATGGCGATAAATGGGAAGGCAGGGTGTCGCCGGAGGACTTTGTCGGTGCGCATGAGGCCTGGGATATCCGGATGACCTACCGGAAGATGTGGACCCACCTTATCGAGCTAGGAACGGTCGGCCTCTATAGCGGAGTCCAGATTGAGAACGGCGTCATCCCGGATCTCGTATACCAGCTTGACCCTGGCCGGATTATCTCGACTATTCCGGCTCCGGCTCTCTGCCACAGGGATCACAAGTTCAGCTATCACAAGATCTACGCGAACGGTAGCATCGCAGAGCAGACTCTTGAGGATGATTCGGTTACCTGTGACGGTACGGACGGGCACGCCTGGTACCGGGTATCGCGGGTATTCGGTTACGAGACAATCGAATGGGCGTCAATGCCGAAGGTAGCAGTGCCCGTGGCCTGCGTTCTCAAGCCGCTCGAAACCGAATGTGACTGCTATCCGGAGATCTACCGCGTAGGCCGGTACGGAGCGTGGCGGAAGTCATACCTAGTCCACGAGGTCTACCCGGAAGTCACGGAGCTTCTGAAATGAGTGTGTCTACATTCCCGGATGAGAAAGCCGCCCACGAGGCCGTTACCTACCCGTATGGGAAGCCTGAGGCCCGGTTCCGCTCCGGAGGCGATGCGCCTGTGGTGGCGCTCGATATCGACGGAACGCTAGGCGACTATCACAGGCACTTTCTCTGGTTCGCGGAGCGGTGGCTTGGCACTCCGATGCCGGAGGCCGATGAGGTCAATCCTGGGATGCGGCTCTCGGAGTTTATGGGAGTCGATCACCATGTCTACCGTGAGTGTAAGCTCGCCTACCGGCAGGGTGGTCTCAAGCGGTTCATGCCGGTCTACCCGTTCGCGGCTGAGCTGACCCGCAATATCCGCAAGGCCGGAGCGCAGGTCTGGATCTGTACCACGAGGCCGTACCTCCGGCTTGATAACATCGATCCGGATACGCGGGAGTGGCTACGCCGGAACCGTATCCAGTACGATGCCGTGATCTGGGACGGCCTCAACGGCAAGACCAAATACGAGGATCTCACGCATCAGGTCAGCCCGCAGCGGGTAGTCGCGGCTGTTGATGACCTTCCGGAGATGACCCTGGACGCTATTGCGTGTAATATTGGGAAGGTCTACCTACGCGACCAGCCGTACAACCGTTTCAATGGCGTACGCGGCCTCCGGGTAGAATCGCTCTATGATCTCTGGGGATGGCTCTCGGAGGATATTAGGCTCTGGAGGGAGTACAATGCCTAATGGGAAAGTCCTCATTATCGGAGGGCACTCCGGGATAGGCAGGGCCGTTTCGGAACTGCTTAATAAGCAGCGCCCGGATATTCCTGAGATGGAGCAGTACGTTCCGGACAAGCAGACTCTGGATGTTGAGTCGCGTAGCACAGTCGAGCGCGTGATTAGGGAGGAAGGCCCGTTCACCCACATCATCTACTCGGCTGGTCTCAATCGGCTCGCCTGGGTATATGATCGTAGCATTTCCTTCCTGATGGAGGATATGTTCTATGTGAACTGCTCCGGATTCGTGGGCGTAGTCTCGGCTCACGTACGGATCTGGGAGGGTGCGCCGCTCTCCGTAGTCGCGGTATCGAGCGACGCGGCCCGGATACCTATGCGCGGCTCCGTCGCGTACTGCGCCTCTAAGGCCGCCCTAGAGGCCGCTGTGCGCTGTATGGCGCGCGAGATGGCCCCGGTACACCGGATCAACGCGGTGGCCCCAGGCATGGTAGAGGGCACGCCTATGACGGAGTACATAGACCGGACGATACCGAAATTCCGCGACTGGTCGCCGGAGTACGCTCGCGAGTACGAGCGGAGCGGCACGCCGACCGGCCGGAGAGCTACCCTCGCAGAAGTAGCCGAGACAATCGTCTGGGTCCTTACCGGCCCGGAGCAGATGACTGGTGCCATTATCGACATCAACGGAGGAAGGTAATGGATACTCACGAGGCGTTCCAGTCGGTACTAGGCGAGCTACAGACAGCTCAGCGACGGTTCAAGCCGTTCCATTCCGCGCACGAGGGTATCGCCGTCATCGAGGAAGAATTCATCGAGCTGCGCGATGAGGTATTCGGCGTCAAATGGGACAGGCCGGTCACAGTCCAGGAATGGTACAAAATGAGGACTGAAGCCAGGCAGCTAGCCACGATGGCAATCCGGTTCCTCATAGACGTATGCCCGGAGGAATAATGGAGCCTAGGTGTAAGGTAATAACAGACCTTCTGGAAAGTAAGGGCTGTAAGGTAGAGGAAATCCAGCCGGAGGATGGCAACGGTTATACGGTCATAATGGTCTCCGTTCCCGGAGTGGGAGATATCGAGGTAACAGTCAATGAGTGAGGATAGGATTTTGCGCTGGTCTGACCCAGCGATGTACCCGGCTGCGCCGCTCGCGGGCTCTGGCGAGGAAGTACGGCCGACCGTAGAGGTCATTACGATGACGCCTGACCCGCTCCGCGTGATGGCGGCCGTCAACGAGATGTACCGGGGCAATCCGTGCTCAGCGGATCAGGTGACCCGCGAGATGGCGATGGCGTTCGCGGCCGACTGCCTGAAATCAAAGATCGCGGCTCCGCTCGAATGGTGCGAGGTCGCGCTACTCATCTCCGGCGTCTCCCGTGACTTTACGCATCAGATGGTCCGGCAGCGGACGGCGACGTACGCGCAGGAGTCGATGCGGTTCGCGGTCAAGGACAATGCGGCCAACGAGGTCCCCACGCCTCCGTCTATCGCGGAGATGCGGGAAGATGACCCAATCCGGGTAGTCTGGCAGCGACACGTTCAGCAGACGGCTCTCGTGTACGATATGCTCGTGAACTCCGGCCGCGTACCGGCTGAGGATGCGCGGAAGGGCCTGCTCATCGGGACGGCGACTAGGCTCCACTACCGGACAAACCTCCGCGATCTCATCCAGCATTCCGGGCTCAGGCTCTGCTCTCAGGCACAGAGGGAGTGGAAGGTTGTCTGGATCGAGATCATCAAGGCAATCCTGAACTATGGCCCAGCGGACGGCCGGTGGCAACAGAGGGAGATCGTACGGCTGTTCAGGCCTATCTGCTACCAGACCGGCAAGTGCGAGTTCATGGGCTTTGCCGACCGTTACTGCTCGATTCGCGAGCGGGTAGAGGTCCACCACCGGAACGGCGACCGGCCGGAGGACTGGGACGACATCGACCCACACGAGCCGCTTCACCGGCTCTCGGCTACGGACCCACGTCATGCCTGATGAATTCCAGGATAGCTTTAGTCAGCGGCTCCGGAGTCAGGACAAATTTCCCATTACCGATCCGGAGGAAATTGCCACAGCCCTCCGGATGGTAGAGGGATGGCGCGATCAGATAGCCGCGACTCGCGCGAGGATAGCCGGAGCCTTTAGCGAGCTATCGGACATCCCCTGCGCCCATCGATGGACTATAATTACCGTATGGAGGCCGTCCGCTCCGGTTCACCCGCGTATCCTGGGGAATGCCTCTACGGTAGTCCTACTCAAATGCCAGATCTGTAGCTGGCCGGCGACAACGGTACTTGACGGGATCTTCTCAGAGGATACGGTCAGGGGAAAGGCGACGGAATGAGCGAGAACAACGAGGAACACCGCGATGCGGCTTTCGATTTCATGAAGTCAATCGGCCTAGACCCTACCCCGGACGCGATAGGGCAGCTGGCTGGCCCGTTCGTGATGTGCCTGCGGATTATGTGCGAGCGCGGTTACGATCCGGAAGGCCGTACCTGGCGCACTAAGGGATGGAAGGGCCTGGTTCACGACATTCTCAATAAGGCCGGTAGGCTCCGCTACCGTTCCTGGCTCCACAACGACTACAACCCGGATGACCCAATCGACATGATTAACTTCTGCGGCTTCCTCTGGAGGCTGGGGAATGACGGCATGAAATGGGGCGAGCTAGGTGAACCGGGATGAGGAATGGTGCGGAGTCGATGAGTGCCCCGCCTCTATCTGCGGAGGTCCGCACGTAGAGGTCTCAGACGGCAACCTAACCTACATAGTCCCAATCGTGGAGCCGGAGGCAGGCGATGTCCGTAAAGATTTTTGACCCTCGCGAGGATCTACGGTTCATCCCGGCAGTCGAGCTGCTTGGCCGTACCGGCGCGGATAGCTTTCAGCTCCGATGGTCCGATGATGAAGAGCCTGTCGTCTGGATGGCTGTCGCCAACTGGGATAATCACTGGGAAGTGGCTGCGGCTACGTCTCCGGTTGAGGCCGTATTCCGGCTCTGCGATGCGGTTATCGACGGAGGACATTGCATGCATTGCCACCGGCCTACTGGATTCGAGCCGTCTCCGGAACCGATGCCACTGGAGCCGATTATCTGCTGGTATCAGTGGGACCCTGAACTAAAGACCTTCCGGAGAGGATGTGACGGCGATGCCACCGAGACTGGTTGACCCTAGGACCCTACAGCCGAAGGTCATGAAAGCAAAGCAGGAGCGGGCTCCGCATCAGCACGACCATCTCTGTATCGAGACGTCAGGAATTCCGGGACAGCAATGCTGCTGGTGCCGGTGCCCGAAGTGCTGGCAGAATCAGGGCGTTACCCGGATCTACAAGAAAGGCACGAGGATCTACGGAGGCGAGCCTAAAGGCCGCTGTATCTGTATGTTCTGCCCGTGCGTCGCGATCCAGGCCGAAGCCATCCGGATCTGCTCGATGCCGGTACGCTCCGATGGAATGTAGTCATCTCCATTCTCTTGTTACGGTCTACCGGAGGCCGTGGAGGCGATTCTTCCGGAAGACATTTGTGGTCCGATGCTGGTACTGTGATATTGAGATAAGCGATAGCGGGGTGAATCCGGATGCGCTACGTTAACTGCCACGGCCATTCGACATTCTCCCATGGCGACGGCCATAAGCTACCGCGATTCCACGTAGAGCGCGCGGCCTCTCTCGGCTATACGGCGATGGCGCTAACGGAGCACGGTAGCGTCTCGTCACATTTCCAGCTTGAGAAAGCCGCTATTGAGGTAGGGATAAAGCCTATCTTTGGTCTTGAGGCTTACTGTGGCCCGGTTGATGAAGAGAACAGATCTCAGTATAAAT
>Ga0126379_10000174_pt1 | contig 32503 bp, 26 predicted proteins | sample PanSoiMetPlot_24_FD_92640 | JGI IMG/M metagenome (GOLD analysis project Ga0126379, IMG submission 92640) | Tropical forest soil microbial communities from Panama - MetaG Plot_24 | ecosystem: Environmental > Terrestrial > Soil > Tropical forest > Bulk soil | place: Panama | collected 2016-02-17
ATACGCCGAATACTCGGCGCGCAGCGGCTCCTTACCACCTTCCGGCGCCACGATCGGATAGTCCGCCGTCCCCGTCGCCGCAAATTGGTACGACTCCTGGTTCACCCACTCCGCGAACGCCCAAGCCACGTCATGCACAAAACTCGGCAAGCTCATCGGCCCGCGCGTCACGTGGAACACTGCCTTCGTTTCAGGCCCTCCTCCTACCATGTCCATGTGCACCGCGGCCTTGATGTGCTTTGCGAGCGCGGGGCCATTAAGGCTCGGAAACTTGGCCAAGTCTGGCGCTCTACCTTCAATCGTTCCCCAGCCATTCAACAGCGCCATTGTGCCTTCAATCTCTGGAGGAAAAATAAATCGGATCGTCCTTGTCGGTCGCGCCAGCTTCCCGTCGCCAATCAATTTCTGCAACGTCCGCGCCACTTCCAGGATGGTGGCACACCCGCTGGCATTGTCGTTCGCGCCCGGCCGCTGATGATCCAGGTGGCAGCCAAACGCAATCTCTTCCTCTTTCAACTTAGGATCGCTTCCCGGAATCGTCGCCGTCACGACTTCATAATTCCCCGGATGCTGTCCCGCCTTTACCACCGCATGCAGGGTAATCTTCTCGCCGTTCGCAAGGCGCTCGCGCAAACCCCGCGCCGTCTTCAGCGAGACCATGAACGCAAAGGTCTTGTTCAGCGAAAACGTCTCTAAATGCCCCCAACGAATGAGGTTTTCGTCTTCGCCCCACCACGCCGTCTTTTGGTTTTGCGCGTAACTCACAATTCCCAGTGCGCCAAACTTCCCCGCCGCCAAGTCCTGGACTGCTCCCGGCTGAGCACTCACCAGCACGATCTTGCTCTTTACGTCTTTTCCCGCGTAATCGCTCTCCTTCGTTCCTTTGCCCACGTCGACCAACTCCGCCGTCACATCCGCGCTTTCACTGTCTTCCGCGAGCACGATGGGCTCGGCTTCATAACTAGCGAGCAAGCGTTCTTTCCAGACCATCGAGTCTGCGCGCCAATGAGTTTTCCCGTCAGGACTGATGCCTCCTTCTCCTTCGATTTCGGGAGTGATTTGGCGCAACTCCGCGAATTCCGCGTCCCACGCCGGCCGCGACCTCTGTGTCCCATAGAAAATCTTTCCGTCCGCCGGAAACTGCAGAATCGCCACGTCGCTCAATCCATACGCGCGCAGCCGCTCCACAATCAATTCAGCCGCCGCATGAAACCCCCGCGACCCGCGCTGCCGGTGAAACCGCGCAATGCCTTCGAGGCTCCGTTTCGCGGTCTCCCCGCTCAGTTCATTCGCCAGCGCCGCAACATCTTTCTCTGGCAGCAGTGGCGGCTTCTGCGCCCACGCGCCCACGGCCATTCCCACGCACCCCAGCGCTACAATCAGGCTCCTTCTTCTCACGCCACCCTCCCGCCTTTGTCGTTTGAGGGAGCACCAGTAGCACAGACTTCAGTCGGTGCCAATCTAAAACGTACCCGGCCCAATCCGCTCGGCAGCCGGCATCCCCAGAAAGCTTCTTGCAGCGCGCGCTTGCCCACATCCATCGCCCGCAACCTCCAGACCCGCTCCTGCGTAGTACTCTTGAGACCTATGCCGATGCCCGATGCAGAACTCGCGATCCAGCTTGACCAGGTTTCCCGCCACTATGTTATGGGCGAATCGGTCATTCGCGCCGTCAACGACGTCTCGCTCACCGTCCCGCGCGGCGAATTCCTCGCGCTTCTCGGCAGCTCCGGCTCGGGAAAATCCACGCTCCTCAATCTCATCGCCGGTCTCGACCGCCCGAGCTCCGGCTCTGTCGTCGCACAGGGCCAGGACCTTTCGAAAATGTCCTCCCTCGAGCTCGCCCGTTACCGCCGGCAAACCGTCGGCATGGTCTTTCAATCCTTCAATCTTCTTCCGCGCATGACGCTCGAAGAGAACGTCGAGCTGCCGCTCCGCCTTGCCGAAGTGGACCGCTCCGAGCGTGCCGCACGCGTCCGGGAAGCACTCCAGCGCGTCGGCCTCGAAAAACGCATCGGCCACCGCCCCAGCGAGCTTTCTGGCGGCGAACAGCAGCGCACTGCCATCGCCCGCGCGCTCGTCAATCGCCCCAAAATTCTTCTCGCCGACGAGCCCACCGGCAACCTTGACAGCGCCACCGGCGAATCCATCCTCACGCTGCTTCGCGAAATTCAAAAAAACCCCGGTATGACCATCATCATGGTCACGCACGAGCGCACCCTTGCCGAGCGCTTCGCCGACCGCCTCGCCGTCATGGGCGACGGCAAACTCCTTTCGAATGGAGCCGTGCGATGAAGTTTCGCGACCTCAGCGATCTCGCCTTCCGCAATCTCCGCGAAGCCGTCTTGCGCAATTCGCTCACAACCCTTGGCGTGGCCGTGGGTGTGGCTTCGCTGGTGGCCATGCTTTCCCTGGGCGTCGGCCTCCAGCAGCTCGCTACCAGCCGCCTGGCCAAGAGCGGCCTCTTCGACTCCATCTTCGTGACTCCAAAAACCAATTTGCGCGGGCCGGGCGGCGGCCCTCCGGCCACGCGCACTCCCGACGCAAAAGCCCGTTTGCTGGACGCCGAGGCGCGCGCGGAAATTTCCCGCATGCCCAATGTCGTCGAGGTTTATCCGCAAATTCGTTTTTTCACCGAAGTGCGCTACGACGGAAAGCCCTATGCCACGATGGTTGCTGGCATGCCCGAATCTTCGAAAGCCAGCGGCGCGTTCGACGGCATGCAAGGCCACTTTTTCTCTTCGCCGAATGCCGACGAAGCCATCCTGCAAGCGGAATTTGCAAAAGAGCTGAATCCGCAGACTTCTTCGCTGATTGGCAAAGATTTGATTCTGCGCTACGCGGAACGTCAGTCGCTGACGTCGCAAGCCGGTGACGCCCCGGGAAACCCCGGCGGATTCTCCGTCGTTCCGAAAGAGAAGCATTTTCAAATCATCGGCGTCGTTGAAACCGAGCCCGCGTCTGGCTTCGGCGGCTTTGGCAGCGGCCGCTTGCTCATTCCTCTGCCAATTGCGGAAACCTTGCGCGCTGCGCAGGTCAATGACCTCCGCGATATTCTTCGCGATTCCTCCGGCGACAAGCCCACCTACTCCAGCCTTACCGTTCGCGTGAAGAGCCCTTCGCTCGTGGAAGCCACCGAAGCCAAGCTCAAAGATCTCGGCTTCAGCGCGTTTTCGCTTCTCGACGCGTCCAAGAGTCTACGCATTTTCTTTTCCGTGTTCGATCTTCTCCTCGGCATTTTCGGCAGCCTCGCGTTGGCGGTCGCGACTCTCGGCATTATCAATACGCTCGTGATGGCCATCCTCGAGCGCCGCCGTGAAATCGGCGTCCTGAAAGCGCTCGGCGCCGCCGACGGCGACGTCAAGCAATTGTTTTTCGTCGAAGCCGGAGTGATGGGTCTTTTCGGCGGTCTTTTTGGAACCCTTCTCGGCTGGCTCATCGGGCGCACGCTCACCCTCGGAACCAACATCTATCTGCACCGCCAAAATCTTCCCGGTGTGGACATTTCTTCGGTTCCATGGTGGTTGGTTCTGCTCAGCATTCTCTTCGCTGTGGGCGTTAGCCTCGCCGCCGGACTCTACCCGGCGTCCCGCGCCGCGCGCCTCGACCCCGTCCAGGCCCTCCGCTATGAGTAGCTCTTCACCGCTGCCGATTTCATGTTGCCGCGAATGAGCTGGCGTAAAATCAAGGTGTCATCCTGAGGGCATCTCCAGGATGCCCGAAGGATCTCAACGCATCGTGCCTCCTGGTCGCCATGCTTCTCTCGCCACTCGTCACTCGCCGCTCGCCACTTCTCTCCGCCACCCTTTCCTTTACCTCCTTTTTTGCCTCTATTTCCTTTACACCCCGCCTTCTCTTGCTTCTGGCCGCGTGGAGTGCAACGCTGTCCCCAGTAAAATTCTTGCCCGCAGCGTACCGTATTGCATCGTGCTTCCCGCTTCGTTCGATGCCGACAAGACGAAACACTTTCCCATCCTGTACGAGTTGCACGGGCTTGGCGACAACGAGCAATTCTTCGTGCATTCCGGGTTGTGGAATCTCCTGGAAGACGAGCGCGAACACGGCGAGCTGAAGGATTTTCTGGTCGGGACTCCGGCGGGGGACGCGAGTTTCTACATCAACTCCAAGGATGGAACAGTCCGCTACGAAGATTTCTTGCTCCAGGAATTCTTTCCGCTCATCGAAAAAAAGTACCGCGCATCACCCGGCCGGACCAACCGCGCCATTTCCGGAGTCTCCATGGGCGGCTACGGCGCGCTGCACCTCGCGTTTCGCCATCCACAGCTGTTCAGCTCGGTCAGCGCGCATAGCGCCGCGCTCATCGAAAAGCTCCCTGCTTTCGTGAATGCCCCGCAATCTCCACGCTCTCGCATTCTCGGAGCGGTCTTCGGGGTTCCCCCGGACATCGCCTTCTGGAACGCCAACACCCCGCTCACGCTGGCGCGTTCCGCGAATCTTTCCGGGCTGAAAATTTATTTCGATTGCGGTGATCAGGACGATTACGGTTTCGACGCGGGTGCCAACGCGCTCGACAAAATTCTTACAGCGCGCAAAATCGCCCACGAATTCCACATCTATCCAGGGCGCCACGACGCCGGCTACTTCGCCGCCCACATCCCCGCTTCGCTCGCCTTCCACTCGCGCATTTTCTGAGGCCCGCCACGGGGATGCAACAGGACTCGCACCACTTCTGGCGTCGGCTTAAACCCGGATGGCAGGAAGCAGAAAAGAGACTTATTGCTGAGATAATCAGAATCACATCCTCTCGCACCGCGTCTTGCGAAGGAAAGTAAATCTGCATGGACGACACTAAAGATCTATTTCTTGCGCTGCCTTTTTTCTTCGATCTGAATCGTTCCGTCGGTCTTCACCTGATAGGTGAAGTGCGGCGTTGCTACCATCTCTGGCAATGGCGGGTCTTGGGTGAGCACGTGAAACACATCCGTGTCTTCCGGCAGATCGCTCAGAACGTGAGTGTGGAATCCGCCGACAGATTTCTTCCCGGCTGGTGGCACCGCTTCAATGATGGTTTTGTGCATCTGCCGCTTTTCCAGGATTCTCCCTCCGTCGGCGCTCACCAGGTAGCGGACATCGCCTCCCAACGGGTAAACGCGGGCTTTGGTCTGCGCGGGATAGAGGTAAACGTAGAGTTGCTCCGCAGGTCCCGGTAGCGCTGCGACGCTGTACGGGCGGTTCGCGGCGCCAAAATCCTTCATCGCGACTTCGATGGCGCGGGCCGCAACCAGAAAAAATCCTTCGCCCCGGCGCTCCGCCGGTTCCTGCCGCACGGCAAACTGCCGCAGCGTCGCCTGTTCTTCGGCTTCGTAGGTAATTCCGAAGCGGGTGCGATCCTCATTCAGCTTACCGAAGACCACGGTCCACTTGCCGTTTTCCTTCTTCGCGATGTAGCGCTGCCCCTCGACGTTCTTGGGATTCGCCGTTTGCACGGCATCGCTGGCGTGCCATGCCGCCTGGTCGTATTCATATAGCAACTTGCCGCGCTCGGTGATCGCGGCAAGTTCTTCATTCTCGGGCGGAACCACCCCCTGCTCCGCTGCTTCTATCCGCCTCAACACCATTGCCGCAGGCATCGCAGTGAGCAAGGCGGCGCCAATCCGAATGCAGAGTGTTCGTTTCATGCCTTCTCCAGAGTGCGTGAGATTCTAACACCCGCCTTTTCCGTTTCCTTCCGTGAACACCAGCACTCAGCTTCTTTACCTCCGCTCCTTCCTCGACTATTATCCCGGCGCGCGGCGGGGAGGCATCATGAGCTTCGGGCAAAGGTTGAAGGAGATCCGCGAGGGGTTCGAGCGGCCATTCTGGGTCGCCAACATCAGCGAAATCTTCGAGCGGCTCTCGTATTACGGGGCCTTTGCCTCGCTCGCGCTGTATCTGCAGGGCAAGTTGAATTTCTCCACCGAGCAGACCGGTACCCTGACGGGAATCTTTGGCGGCATGGTGTGGTTTCTGGCGATCTTTGGAGGCGCGGTGGCCGACAAACTTGGCTTTCGCCGTGCGCTGTCCGTTGCATATCTCATTCTTGCGGCGGCTTACTTTCTGATTGGCTCCATTGGAGCATCGTGGCTGGCTCCCATTCGCAACGCAATGCCCCTGAGTCTTTTCGTTGGTTGCATCCTGATTCTTCCCGCGCTGGGAATCTCATTGGTGAAACCTTGCGTCGTGGGAACCACCGCGCGCGCGTCGAAGGAAAATGTGCGCACCTTGGGCTACTCGATTTACTACACCCTGGTCAACATCGGCGGCACGGCCGGACCCTATGTAGCTGACTGGGCGCACACGCACCTCGGCGTTGAAAAGGTTTTTGCTGTCGCCGCTCTCAGTGTGTTCGCGATGTTTTTTCTTGTGTTGTTTTTCTTCCGCGAGCCGCGCAAGGCCAATGACGCTCCGCCGCCTTCGATTGCGCAGGTAGGGCGCAATTTCCTGACGGTGCTCTCGAATCCAAAATTCATGCTCTTCCTTTTGATCTTCACCGGGTACTGGATTGTTTTTTGGCAGCAATACATTTCCCTGCCCGGGTTCATTCACACCTATATTGATCCGAACGCACGCGTCGAACGTATCCTGGTTACCGATGGACTCACGGTCATCAGCCTCACACTGGTCATCAACCATTTGACGCGCAACATCGCGCCTTTCGGCGCGGTGATTCTAGGGACGCTGATTTCTTCACTTTGCTGGTTGATCATCGCCTTTCAACCCACGGTCGTTGGCGCGGTTTTGTCGATCATCGTTCTCGCCCTGGGCGAAATCATCCAGGCGCCGCGGTACTACGAGTACATTGCGAAGCTGGCCCCCGCTGAACAGCAAGGACTGTACATGGGCTTTGCATTCTTGCCGATTGGAATCGGTTCCCTGGTTGGAGGATGGTTTGGCGGACGCGTGATGCATCAATTTGCGGAAGTGGCTCACCAGCCGCAACGTGCGTGGTACGCCATCGTCTGCGTTGGACTGCTGACGACGTTGTTGTTGTGGATTTATGACCGCGTGGTCAAGCCCTCGAAAGAAAATGACACGCGATGAACACGGGGGCGATGCGCAGAACGTTAGAGGGTTTCGCTGTCGGGAAAGCTGACCTTTCCCGAAGTCCTCGGAATTCTCAAGTTTGCCGGGTTGAATCTTACTTTGCTGATTTAGTTTGCGGGGAAGATGGGTTTTACCTGCCGACTGGCGAGACGCATGAGGAAAAGATGAAGCTTCCACCGGTGACGATCGCGGATGACTTTTCGCAATCCGGCAATGTTGCTGCGATCCGGGCCGCGCAGGCCGACGAAGTCCGGAATTCTTGAAACGCGCAATGGCAGCCGGGATCGCGGCCTACGGGCGTTTCTGGCCGGTATGGGAGTCATCTCTTTCGGGCGCAAGGGAGAGTTTCCTGTGGAAGAGTTTCCGCGCCCGCAACCATCACCCTTGCCGGCAGACGACCCCTAGGATTTTTATCAACTGAAAACCGAATGCTTGAGAGTGAGAAGCTGAAGACTCTTCAGTTGACCAGGCGGCGGAGGGAGGCGAGGGCCTGGCGCGCGAGCGAATATCGCGGCTCGATTTGCAGAGCTTCCTGGAAGCAGCGCATGGCGCTCGAGTACATTTCTTTACCCAGATAAGCGCGGCCCAAATTGTAATGTGGAAAATGCCGCGGCTCGTAGCGGCGCGCTTCGCTGGCGCGTTCGAGCCAGGGAATCGCTTCATCGTAGCGCTCTTGCTCGATCAAGTACGCACCGATGTCGTTATAAGGATTGCCAAAGTCAGGATCGATTTCGATGGCGCGCTTGCACTCGACGATGGCTTGGTCAATGCGGCCTTGAAAGTGGTAAGTCCACCCGAGGAACGTGTGGGCCTCGGCGGTGGGGTGCATCTCGAGCGAAGATCGATAAAGCTCGACGGCGCGATCGTAATCGCCTTCCATTTGTGCCTGGTAGGCGTCCTGCAGGATTTCCCACGCGCGTGTGAGCGTCTCCATGCTCATGAGCCATAGTTAGCACAACGATTTGCAGCGGTCAAAAGTACGAAAGTCAGGGACGTTCACGGAAGGAACCTGTACTTTGTGCCGGTGATTGGGCTTGTACTCATGGCGGTCGACGGTCCGGTAGTGGAAATTCGCCAGCCAAACAGAGAAAATGGGTGAGTTTGGGAACGAGGCCGGGCCGGGATCGCCGGTAACTTAAATCTTGCTGAGACGAAGGAGAGGAATCGTGAGGCGGAATCTTCTACTGCTTGGGATCGCAGCTCTGGCTCTGGGGTGCGCTGTGGTGGCGCAGGACCCGCCGGCAAAAGACGCGCCGAAGAAAGGCGCGAGCCACGCTTCGGGGGGATCGGCGGCGAAGGGCAAGCAAGTGTTCGAGCAGAAATGCGCCATGTGTCATTTCGCCGACAAGGAAGACAAGAAAATCGGACCGGGGCTGAAGGGAATTTCCAAGCGAGGAACCTTCACAGTGAATGGAAACAAAGTCACAACGGAATCTCTGACCAAGTGGATCGAGAACGGTGACTCGCAAATGCCGGGAATGAAAGATTCACTGGAACCGGGGCAAATTAAAGACGTGGTGGCTTACGTCAAGACGCTTTGATTCACCTGCTGTGCGGCTAGTAAAGCAATTTCTTCACTTCTGTTATCAAGCGGGCGCAGCATGCTGCGAGCATGCAACTAAACACGATTGAAAGAGAAAAACCCCCGTTGACCTGAGGGCTCAGGTCAACCGGGGGCCAAAGCTCTGCAAGACTAGCGGCTACTTCAGGACAGCGTCTTTCAACGCTTTCGACGGACGGAGACGAACCACAGTCTTCGCCTTGATCTTAATCTGCTCGCCCGTCTGGGGGTTCCGGCCGATGCGCGCCTTGCGGTGCGCCTTAACCAAGCGGCCGAGGCCAGGAATCACGAATTTGCCCGCAGCGCCCTTGGCTTCCTTGACGGCAAGCTTAAAGAGCTCATCAAAAAACATGGCCGCGGTTTTCTTCGGAGTTCCAACTTTCTCGGCGATATGCCCAACGATTTTCGTTTTGCTCAGTGGCTTGGACATCTAGTGCGTATCCTCCTGATTTTGCTTTCCACCCCGAGGGAATCGGGGCAGGCCTCGATGCGATCGAAGCAGGCGCCGAGTCGGCTACCCCTCAAATTGTGCGTGAAATACTCGGGCCGGGAAGGACTATAGCCAAGGAAAACCGCGAACGCAAGGAAAAAACCGCAAAAAGAGCCGGAAAAATGGGGTTTTTTGATAAGGGGTGTGGAAATCCCCGCTAAAAACGCGGTTGGAACGCATTTCTGAAGCCTGCGGGCCGCCGAAAAAACGTGCGTCCAGCCAAAATTCCTACGAAGGAAATAGTGACCGACCAAAAGGCTGAGTGGCTTATCGCTTGGCCAAGTCGGCGTAAAAGTGGGCGATGGCCTTTATGCCCCCGAAGTAGTTTTCAAGGGAGATGTGCTCGTCGGGGGCGTGGGCGTTTTCGTCGGGCAAGCCAAACCCGATAAGCACGCACGGCACTTTAAATGTGTCGTACATCTGTGTGACGAAGGGAATCGAGCCGCCTTCGCGGATGAACACCGCTTTTTGGCCGAAGCCTTTTTCGAGCGCGGCTTGCGCTTTCTGGAAGATCGGATTGTGGTACGGGGCGGCCCACGGTTTCCCCTTGCTCAGGACTTCAAATTTGCAATGAACCGCTTTTGGCAGCAACTTTCGTACCTGCTTCTCGACAAGTTGCGCGATTTTGTCAGGATTCTGGTTGGGGACGAGGCGCGTAGAGAATTTGGCAAATGCTTTCGATGGAATGACAGTCTTGGCGCCCTCGCCCTGATAGCCGCCCCAGATGCCGTTTAATTCGAGCGTCGGTCGCGTCCAAAGACGCTCGACCGTCGTGAATCCTTTCTCGCCGCAATAGCCGGGAGCGCCGACGGCTGTCTCAAAATCCTTCTTCTTCCAGGGAAGGGAATTGAGGGCCTTGCGCTCGGCATTGGAAAGCTTGGCGACTTGATCGTAGAAGCCCGGCACGGTAACGCGGAAATTCTTGTCGTGCAGCTTGGCGAAAAGCTCGGTGAGAATGGTGAGGGGATTCGGCACCGCGCCGCCGTAAACGCCCGAGTGCAAATCGCGCTGGGGACCCGTAAGTTCCATCTGGTAGTAGTTCAGCCCACGAAGCCCGTACGTAATTGAGGGTACGCCCTTCCCGAGCATCGACGTGTCGGAGACGACGAGCGCATCGGCTTTCAATTTTGCTTTGTTTTTTTGGACGTAGTCCCAAAGGCTGACGCTGCCGACTTCTTCTTCGCCTTCGATGAGAACTTTCACGTTGATGGGAAGCTTGCCGTTGACCTTCTGAAGTGATTCGAATGCCTTGAGATGGATGTGAACTTGCCCTTTGTCGTCGGCGGTTCCGCGGCCGAAGAGATTGCCGTTGCGAACGGTAGGTTCAAAGGCGGGAGAGGTCCAGAGATCGAGTGGTTCGGGAGGCTGCACGTCGTAATGGCCATAGAAGAGGATCGTTGGCTGCCCGGGAGCTTCCAAGGATTCGGCATAGACGAGCGGATGCAGGTTTGTGGGAACGATCTCCACGGTTTTGAATCCGGCGGCGCGCAGGTGTTCGGCAACCCAGCGCGCGCCGCGCTCGATGTCCGATTTGTGCTCGCTCTTGGCGCTAACGCTTGGGATGCGCAGGAATTCATAGAGCTCGGCGAGGTGCTGGTCGCGCGAACTGTCAATCCACTCAACAAGATTCATAGAAAGTCCTCGGGGGACGGGAGTCCTCTCAGATTGGAATGCAAACTAATCCTACGCAAAATGTGAAACGAATGTTGCGGCAGCGGATGAATCGACCGGCGCTAGCCACGCACCTTTTATTTTATGACTGGCTTTATCTCGGTACAAGCCGGCGCGAAAGCGAGAACCGCTGGCAAAGTGAAACGGTGACACCAGTTGGAGACAACCATTGCCATTCCTACAGCCGCTTTCTTGCTCTAGTCCATTGACAGATAAGGCTTTAGCAGCAGCAAAGCCCAGCGTTCTTGGCCACGAATGTGCACAACCGGAGGCGGGTTTGCGGGCGTGTTGAAACTCGTTCGAAGTTGACTTTGCATTCCCGCCAAGTGTTAACGCGACAGGGGTGGATAGAAGCCCGCCGGCACTCCGCAATGGTGACAAAAAGCCAAGACCGAAATCGAAATGCACCGGTTCACGGGTTCTTTGATCCGACGCCAACTGACGTTTGTGGTCCTGTGCGCGAACCTCCTTGGGCTGGGAGTTGTCTACGCACCGTTTGAACTCTATTGAGACGGCCTCAGGAACTGGACGAAGTGCTGGCCCGCTGCGGTGCGCGGCGTCAGGTGATCGCATAGACGCACGATGGATGGCATTAGACCGCTGCGTTTCGAATGGAGAACAACTGTACGGAAGGCCAGATTGACGATAACTGAATGGCGACCGATGATGTGACTATGAGTGAAGTAGTTTCCGCAACACCAAGACGAAGCGCGCGAGCCTTCCGCAAGATGCGCGTACAGGCTCAAGGGCGCACGCACGACCGCAGGAAGTTCAAGGAAACTTGCGAGACCGTGGTGGTGAGCGCTCACGGCGGCTTGCTGCTTCTCAAGCATGAAGTGGATAACGGCGAGATACTGGTGCTGACGAATCCGATGACGCAGGAAGAGCAGGAATGCCGAGTCGTCTACCTGGGCGAGCCCGTGGAGAAGGGGCAGCGTGTGGGCGTTGAGTTTCTGACCCCGGCACCACGGTTCTGGGGAGTGGAATTCCAGGACCGAAATTCCACGAGCAACCTCAACTAAGTTCCAAAATTTGCCTGTCCTTCCGTACGGTTTGCCATACAAAACAGATGTACTGCCAATCGCTCGCTGCGCCCAGCGGGCTTGAGAAAATGGGCGGATAGCAACCGACATGACCCGGAGGCCAACATGAATCCGGATACTCGCAAAACGAATAAGTTCGTGACGGCTTCAGTGATTGTGATGGTAGGAATCACTCTCTACTGGACTTTTACTTACTCTGGCCCTTACCGCTACCTGGCCGAATTGCAGGTGAAGTGGCTGGGCTACTATGTGCCTAAGCTGACGGCGATGGTGATCATCCTCGGCTTTCTGGCAATTGCCGGCGTGATCAAAGTGGTTTTGAGAGGGGCGGAGAGACCGGTTCCAGGCCCGCTGAATGCGCCAGTGCCCGCAGCCCCCACTAAGAATGTAGCGCCGGTTCCGCAGAATTGGCTCCAGTTTGTGCGGTACGCCGGTCCCGTGATTGTCGTGGGTTTCGGTGGATGGATGTATTTCAATGGAACGCAAGCCGGCAGCCTGCAGCAATTAACCGCCGTGGATTTTGAACCGGGAAAGCTGCAGTCGCGAATCGTGTATGCCGACGTGCGGGGACATCTGAGCGGGACGTATCTGAACAAAGAAAACTATCTGTACATTCCAATGTACACGGACGCGAAGGGGAAGTCCCCGGTGCGCTTGGTTGTCGGCGTAAATGAAAAAGAGGCTAACAAACGCTTGCACGCCGAAGCCGACGGCAGCGTCACGGTCCGGGGAGTGGCCGATAAAGGACTGGAAGGCGACGTGAAGTATGCTTTCGAAAAGAACGGCATGGCTGTGGCGGACACCGTGTGGGTGATTCATACAGGGCGGGCGCCCAGCGACGATAGGATCGCCGGGACGATCTTGGCGGCGATTGGCGTTGTGCTTGCGGGGGTAATCTTCGCGATTGACAGCTTCAAGAAGAGAAAGAACGCGGCCGAGCCGGTGCAAGTTCCGGCCTAAGAATCACAACAGGCGTTGCGATTTACTGGGCCGGGTTGGCAGGAACGTGTTGCGGGGAGAGTTTTGCCCCGGCGGCAGAGCGGCGCTTAAAAAACCAGTCTCCCAACCTCCACAGAAGCAGGATTCCCACGAGCGCGCCGTAGAAGAGCGGCATGCGCACGTCGGATTTCACCTTCCAGTAGTAATGGATCACCCCGCAAACCGCCGCGAAATAAATGGCGCGGTGGAGCATCTGCCAGCGCTTGCCACCAAGCCGGCGAATCCAGCCAGCTGTCGAAGTAATTGCCAGCGGTAGCAGCAGCAGGAAGCCCAGAAAGCCCACGGTGATAAATGGGCGTTTGGCGACGTCTTTCCAGATCGCGGAAGGATCGAGGGATTGGTCGAGGACAAGGTAAGTAAGGAAGTGGATGCAGAGGTACGAAAAGGCAAACAGACCGAGCATGCGGCGGAAACGGATCAAGTCGGAAAGATTCAGAACCTTGCGAAACGGCGTGATACAGAGAGTGAAAACCAAAAAGCGCAGCGTCCAGTCGCCGGTGGTGAGCTGAATGTTCTCTACAGGATTGGCACCGAGACCATTGTGAAAGCCACGCCAAACGAGTGTGCCGAGCGGAATCAGGCAAACAAGAAAAACCGCGACTTTCGTCGACTTGCTGGTGAGCAGAGCGCGCATTTCGCAGGATGCAGCTCAATAATATTTCTTCAGGTCCATGCCGTTATACATGCTGGCGACCTGATCGCCGTAGCCGTTGAACATCAGCGTGTCGCGCCTGAAGATTTCGCCCAGGCGGCGTTCCTTGGCCTGGCTCCAGCGTGGATGGTCCACGTGGGGATTCACGTTCGAATAGAAACCGTACTCATTTGGCGCAGCGAGATTCCAGGTGGTCGGCGGCATTTTGGACTGAAATTTGATTTTGACCAGCGACTTGATGCTCTTGAATCCGTACTTCCACGGAATCACCATGCGAACGGGCGCGCCGTCTTGATTCGGCAGGGATTCACCGTACATTCCGACGCAAAGCAGCGTGAGCGGATTCATGGCCTCGTCCACCCGAAGGCCTTCGACATAGGGAAACTCGATCCCCGCCCAGCGTCCCTGGGGCATTTGCCGCGAATCATAATAACTTTGAAATGCAACAAACTTGGCCTTCTCGGTGGGTTCGACGAGCTTCACGAGACTGCTGAACGAGAAACCAATCCAGGGAAGCACAATGGACCAGGCCTCGACGCAGCGATGCCGGTAGATGCGCTCCTCGAGCGGCGCTATCTTCAGGATTTCTTCCATGGTGAACTTGCGAGGTTTCGCAACGTCGCCTTCAACCGAAACCACCCAGTTGGAGGTGTTGAACTTCTGCGCGTTTTTCGCTGGGTCGCCCTTGTCGGTGCCGAATTCGTAGAAATTATTGTAGTGCGTAACGTTCTCGTAAGAGTTTTGCTTTTCCGTGGTGCTGAAGGGGCTCTTAATAAGGTCGTCGAATTTCGTCGCGGCCAGCGCAGTTCGAGAGGGCATTGCCAATTCGAATAGGCGCTTGCCTGCGAGCGCAGTGGCTCCCACAATCCCCACAGCCTGCAGGAATCTGCGCCGGTCCAAGTACACGGCCTTGGGTGTTACGTCCGCGTATGTCAAATCCGTGGCCTTACGGAACAGCATTTAAATCCTCCAACACAAATGCCAACTCTCATTATCCTACTTACTCTTCATCATGGCAGATAAAATCAAACCTGAGCCTTCTCGCCCAAGACATCGACCGGAACAAGCCTTTCCCGTCCCTATTTGAGAGTCGCCCCGGCGAGCAAAGTTACAAGGAATCTTGCGCAGCGCGGCCTCAGGTCTCGAAAAAAGGCGGGAAAATAAGGGACCATCCGCGGTGCACGATGGCAGGGAGACTACAAAAAATGGGCGGCTCACGGGCCAAAGAAGGACTCAGAAGCCATACTTTGCTATTACCGCTTTTTCTTTTTTCCCGATCAGTGCGAGGGCCGCGTGCCGCGCGGGAAGTTTTAGGGCAAGCCGGGCCCCAGTAACGGCATCCTTCAGGTCGATCGCGGCATCGTCTACGTTTTCCGATTCCAGGACGTAAAGCACAGAATCCTGAAGTTCCGCGGAGGAAATCAACACACTTGAAGGAATCGGCGATTGCGATTCGAAACCCGGCTTGATCTTAACCGTCGCCAAAACGTAGTCATAGACCGATGTAACCGGTTCGAGCCCTTCCGCCAATTCCGGAGAATAAGAAGACCAGAAGAGTTTTCCTTTGCCCGAAGGAACCTCTTGCCAGGTTGCGCCGCTGCTAAAGCGAAGAGCCTCGAGAGAAAACTGTTTTTGCTGGTCGAACGAGAGAGCGATCGTTTTGCCAGGCAGGCGAATCTCCGCCCCGCGATAGTTCTGTGGTTCGATTTGCGCGGTTATTCCAAGGTCATGCGGCCGGTCGCGGAACTGCCAGTGTTCATTGCGCGAGAGTGGGCCGGTGATCAGGAGATTGCCGCCGCCTTTCACGTAGGCAAGCAAAGCCTGCCAGGTGTTTTCACTCAAGGATTGGGGCGACGGGAGAATCACCAATTGTGGCGTGCCGAGCTTTGAGATTTGGTTTTCCGCAATGACGTCTGGAGTGATGTGCAATTCGTAGGCGAGAGCGCGAACCGCTTTCTGCTGTGCTTCAAGCTGCAAATCGGCAAGCACCGAGAATTGCGCTGCCTGCGACGTGATAATCGCGACGGAAGGCTCGCGCGGATTCTGCAAGTGGCTATGCAGAGACTTCGCAAAACCCGCGAAATCGCGCATCACTGTGGCTTCCGGCTTTTCCGTGCTATCGGCACGCAGAGCCCCGATGGGGGACTCGTTGGCCTCGGTCATGTAGGAATTCGTGTTCCAAAGCCACTCGATAGCGCCCGAACCCTGAACAAAAGAAAGCGCGACCTTGCGTTCGAACAGTGCTGCTTCCTGCTCCGGCGTGAAGCGCGCGGATTCGTCCAAATTGATTTCCCGCTGCAGCCCCGTTTCCTGAATGAGCATGGCTTCTCCCGGCTGTTTCGCGGTAAGCGAATCCCAAAGCAGGGAGTCGTTGCCCCACCAAGAATGGTTCGTCGTGAAATCGACCACCGGAGCGTAGAAAGCGGGCGACAGACGGTCCCTCACGCCGCCTTCGTCCTGGCCGACGGTGATGAGCTGCTGTGAGCCTGTAGCCCTGATTTTCTCTCGCATCGCACGAACCCAATCGGCGAAAGTTTCTTGCGCAAAAAGAAAATAATCATAAACGCGAAGGGAGTTGTGGCCGGCATACACGCCGCGCGAGCTAAATTCGAGTTCACCCGGAAGAGTAATGGGTCCCGCGACGGAATCAGGCAGCACGTTCCAGGCGGCTGCAAGCGCGGTCCGGTCCGGACGGTGTTTCGAAAGCCATTGATTCCACGCGGCCAGCTCGATGGGATCCCCGTTGGGCCGTGTCTGCCACAGGTGTTGCGAAATGCTGGGCTCATTGATGAGGTCCCAGGCCAGAAACGGAACATCGTGGAATCGCGCGACGACCGTGGAGACGAGCGTTTGCTGCTTGCGGAGCGCATGAGGATCTAGGTAAGGATTCGCTCCCCCCAGGACGTCGGGAAGGAAAGCGAAAAAGTTGAATTGTACCGGCAACCCGTGTTTGCGCGCGGTCATCAGATAGGCTTCCAGAGTGCGCAGCGTGCGTTCATACGGTTGGCCGTTTTCGTCGCAGAATTTGTCCCAGCCGGTCCACCAGCCCGTGCGCAGCATGTTCAGACCGGCAGCTTGAATTTGCGCCATGTCGCGGTCCCAGACGTAAACGTTGGGGTGATCGAAATACAGGCGCTGGACTTCGCTCGACATGTAAGTTGTCCCGACAACACCGAGGGGATGTCCGTCGAGTTCGAAGAAATCGCGGTTTACGGAGAGGCGCGGGCCGGAGCGCAGGAACTCCGAGTCCCGAATCCAAAACCCGGAGCGGTAGACGGCGCGCACCGCACCTCCTTCCAAGAGTTCTGCCTGAATGATGTGGAATCCTTTTTCCTTGGGAGCAGGAAGCAAGATGGTTTGTGGCGCGGATAAATTCGCGGTTTGCACTTCGCGCTGAGAAGGCTGAGTATCGGTGAAATCGCTGATCCGAACGATGAGCGGCGCAGAGGGCTTTTCGGCGGCGTGCCACAGAACCTCCACTTCCACGGGTTCACCTGGCAAATAAAGGGGCAGTGTCGGGCGTGCGGTGAATCCTTCGGAGCCGTGCCGTGCCCGTTCGGCGAGCATGCGAATCAGGGTGACAGCATCATTGCTTGCCAGAAATTGTGAGTCGAGTTCAGCGGTAAGAAAAATCCAGCGGCCCCCGTCGAAGCCATTTCGCAAATGGTCGATTTCCATGGCGGGCGCGGCCATCTTGCGGCCGTCCTGCACGCCCCAGGCGAGCGGATCAAGCCGCGCGTCAATTGAGCCGGCCGAGCCGCCACGATTGTAAAGGTCCACGGCGCTAAGCCGGATGATCGGGCTGAACGCCCGTTGCCAGGAGAAGCGCGGCAACGAGATCGCCAGGTTGGGATTGTTCTGAAATTCCATTCCTGCAGAGCCCGGCGTGGTTTGAAACTGATCCATGGACAGCTGCCGGATGAAGCGCACGCTGTAATCCCGCAGATGCCAGCCGGAATCGTTGTGATACGCGGCGCGTGTGAAGGGGCGCCCGCCCAGAACCATCAGGTTGCCTCCGTGCTGCAGGAACTCGCGGATCGCCGGCCAGTCGTCTTCCGCGAAAGCGGAGCCATAGGGAAGGACGAGCAAACGCGTAGCAGGTTCACTCAAGGCCGCGGCAAGTTGATCTGCGGAAACATGGCGCGCTCCTGGGAGGGCTTTTTCGAGCTGCGGCTGCGGGAACGCGGGACAGTCCGCCGAAGGCAAGCCCGTTTCCCGGAGCACCACAACCGCCGAGACTTCTTGCGCGCGCGAGGGCGTTGAACGCAGAAAAGCCGTGAAACAAAGGACGGAAGCCAAGGCCAGGAATCCAGTCTTGCTCATCATTTCACCCGTTGCGACTAGAACGTCGATTCTGGCGACACTTATAGCACGCGGAGGAACACTCGCGGAACTCGCATGGTTTTTTCTGCGTGCCAAGTGTGTCATCATCCTGCCCGGTTTGGAGCCGCAGTCTTGGCGACGGCCAAAGAGAAACGGACGTGACCTTTCAATGCCAAATCTAGCAGTGAGCGATTCGAGCGGAGCGAGCGAAACCTCGACAACTTACACAGGCGCACTCGCTATTGTGACCAGCCTCTTTTTCATGTGGGGATTCGTCACCGTCCTCAACGATATCCTCGTGCCGCACCTCAAAGCGATTTTTGATCTGAGCTATGCGAAGGTGATGCTGATCCAGTTCGCGTTCTTTTCGGCGTATTTCATTTTTTCCATTCCTTCCGCCAAGCTTATCGACTGGGTCGGCTACAAGCGCACGATGGTCGTCGGTTTGATGACCATGGGCGCCGGAGCGCTGCTGTTCCTCCCCGCCGCCTCAGCCGCTTCGTATGTTTTGTTCTTGTGTGCACTTATGGTGCTGGCGGCTGGAATTACGGCGTTGCAGGTGGCTGCAAACCCTTACGTTGCCGTGCTCGGACCAGAAAGAACGGGTTCGAGTCGGCTGAACTTGACGCAGGCGTTCAATTCTTTTGGAACGATGATTGGGCCTTATCTCGGTGGCCTGCTCATTCTCAGTCCACATCCCAAGAGTCCCGACGAATTGCGACAGATGCCTGCGGCAGCGCTTCAGGCTTACCGCGTGCAGGAAGCCTCCTCGGTGAAGATGCCATACCTGACCATTGGCATCGCCTTGATATTGCTCGGGATCGTCATCAGCATGATCAAGCTGCCGGCCATGCCGCATGCCGAGCGTCACGGCCATGGCGGCCCCAAGACAAGTTTATGGAAATATTCGCACCTCGTTTTGGGTGCCATCGGTATTTTTGTTTATGTCGGGGGAGAGGTTTCCATCGGCAGCTTCCTGATCAACTACTTCACGCAGAAAAATATTGGAAACATCGGCGAGGTGGCCGCTGCCGGTTTTGTTTCCTATTACTGGGGCGGGGCCATGGTCGGAAGATTCATCGGTTCGGCGATTCTGCAAAAAGTGGAAACGCGCATCGTCCTGGGAATCGCCGCTGCGGCAGCTTGCGCGCTCGTGCTGATTTCGATGTTGACGACCGGACCGGTGGCCATGTGGAGCATCATCCTAGTCGGGTTTTTCAACTCGGTGATGTTCCCCAGCATTTTTACGCTGGGAATTGCAAAGCTCGGTCCGCTCACTGGGGATGGATCGGGAATCTTGATCATGGCCATTGTGGGAGGCGCGATTATTCCCGTCATGCAGGGAGCGTTGGCGGACCGCATCGGCATCCACCACGCTTTCATCCTTCCCGCGCTCTGCTACGTTTACATTTTTTACTATGCCTTGAGAGGCTCGAAGCCTTCGGGTCCTGGGATAACTACGGCATAGCAGCGCAATCCCCAGTTGAGGCTGGATTTCATGGCGAACAGCGTGACCACAGAAACTTGTGCAATCGGTGTGGACGTAGGCGGCACGAAAGTGGCCGCGGGATTGGTCGACGCGCACGGCGAAATTCATCAGCACACGCGCGTACCGATGAACCCCCGAGGCACGGCCAAGGAAGGGCTCGCCGCAGTTACCGGCGCAATCGACGAATTGCTGAGACTTGCGCCGGAAGCAAACAGCGGGTCTCGGCGCATCGGGATTTGTGCCCCCGGACCGCTCGACCCCTACACCGGCGTTGTGCTGAACCCCCCGAACCTGACCTGCTGGAGAAACTACCCGCTTGCTGCCGAAATTGCCCGTCGTTACGGCGGCTCGGTGAAGTTGGAAAATGATGCCAAGTCCGCCGGTCTTGCCGAAACGCTTTGGGGAGCGGGCCGAGGTCACCGCAATGTTTTTTACACCTGCATCGGCACGGGCATCGGCGCGGGAATTCTCTTTGACGGGAGAATCTACCATGGGCGGACTGGCGCAGCCGACGAGGCCGGGCACATGGTCATCGACTACCACGGGCCCCTTTGTGGATGCGGAAAGAAGGGATGTATCGAAGCCCTGGCTTCCGGCACCTCGATCGCGAAAAAGGCAGGTGCGCGGCTTGTAGAACCAGCGGGACGAGAATCTATGATGCTTGAGCTTGCTGGAGGAAGGATCGAAGCGGTTACGAGCGAGATTGTCGGCCGCGCTTACGACGCCGGCGATTCGCTGGCGAAAGAGATTCTGCTCGAAACCGTCGAACTGGTGACTATCTGGCTGGGCAACATCGTGGATTTGCTCGAACCGGACGTCATCATTATTGGAGGCGGGGTGGCGGCAATGCTGCACCCCTTCTTTGGAAAAATCCGCAAAGGGCTGCCCGCTTGGTGTATGAACGAGCGCTGCCTGGAAATCCCCATCGTTCCAGGGCGCTATGGCGTGGAATCCGGGATCGCCGGCGGTGCCGCTCTCTGCCTGTTTTCTTGTGCGCCCGAATAATCTCCTGAAGATTCAGGGCGCATGCGTGGCCAATTCGTGAGACTTGCCAGCGCTTTTTTTCGCCCTTCGCCGAGGCTATTTCAAGTTGAGCTTTTCCACCAGTGGCAGACTTTGTGAGGAGCCGCCCACCATAAACATATATCTGCCCGGTACAAGCTTCCAGCTGTCGGAACTCTCGTCGTAAACCGAAAGATACAGAGGTCTCACCGACACGCTCACTTCTTTGCTCTCGCCGGCGTTCAGATTCACTTTGTCCCAGCCGACCAGCCGCTTCGGCGGTTCCCCTGTGTTTACGGGGAGCGCCGCGTAAACTTCGGCGATTTCCGTCCCCGCCCGATTGCCGGTATTTTTCACCGTAAAGCTGATGGTCGTCTCGTTGCCCGTGCTCACCTTCAAGCCGGAGTAGCGGAACGTCGTATACGAAAGTCCGTAGCCAAACGGAAAAAGCACTGGCTTGTTTTCGGCGTCATACCATTTGTAGCCAACCTTCAGTCCTTCATCGTAATGCACTGCAAACGACGGCTTGGATTCGTCAGATCGGCTGCCCGGAGGGGGTGTCAGCAACTTTGGGTGCGGCAGATCAGCTTCGCTGCGTGGAAACGTCATGGGAAGTTTCGCGCTGGGATTCACTTCGCCGAACAGGATGTTCGCCACCGCATCCGCACCCTTGCTGCCCGCGTACCATGCTTCCAGAACGCCGCTTACCTGATTCAGCCACGGCATCGTGGCGGCTGATCCCGTTTCGAGCACAACAATCGTTCGCGGATTCGCTGCGGCCACCTGCGCAATGAGGGCATCCTGATTGTCTGGCAGAGAAAGATTCGGCAGATCGAAATCCTCGCTGGTCCACTGATAAACGAACACGATCGCAACATCCGATCGCTTCGCTAACGCCGCAGCGGAGGCCGGATCTGCGCCGGCGTCAAACTCGACCGTAGCGCCCGGAGCTTTCGCAGCGATGGCTTTCAGCGGCGAGGTTGGAAACCAGACGTGTTCTTTCCACTTCGTGGCGCCGCGCCCAGGAGGATCCACTTGCGCCGAACCGCCGCCCGAGATCATGCTGGTGTTCGCGTTCGGTCCGATGACCGCAACCGAACGCAATTTCGCCCGGTCGAGCGGAAGAATGCCCCGCTCATTCTTCAATAAAACGATGCTTTGCTCGGCGATGTGCCTTGAAATTTCCAAGCCGCCCTCGACATCCACAACGCTCTTACTTACTGGATCATCCACAATGCCGCTGGCAAACTCCGAGCGCAGAACGCGGTGCGCGTGGTCATCCAGTTCCGCCTGCGAGACTCTGCCCGCGTGCACCGCCTCTTTGAGTTTGTCTCCGAAAAAATCATCCAATGGTTCTTCATGATCCAGCCCCGCTGCGGACGCTTTCTCCGTGCTGTGGGTGCCTCCCCAGTCAGAAACCACGAAGCCTTTGAAACTCCAGTCCTTCCTAAGCACGTCGGTGAGCAAATACTTGTTCTCGCAAGCAAAATCGCCGTTCACCGCGTTGTAAGAGCACATAACTGCCGCGGGATCGGCAATCGCGATTCCAATCTGAAAGGCCAGCAGGTCGCTCTCACGCATAGCGCGCTTGCCGGTGATAACGTTGACTTCGTTGCGTCCGCTTTCCTGATCGTTCAAAGCATAGTGCTTGATGTCGCCAATCACGTGCTGGGCTTGCTCGCACTTTATGCGGTTGCCCACGAGCGTGCCGGCGAGAATCGGATCTTCCCCCATGTATTCAAAGGTGCGGCCGTTGCGCGGTTCGCGCGTTATGTTCGCGCCGCCGCCGAGCGTCATGTTATAGCCCTGCGCGCGAAGCTCGCGTCCGATAAGCGCTCCGTACGCGCACGCCGCCTGCGCGTCCCAGCTCGCCGCGGAGGCAACGTTCGACGGTAGCGCCGTGGAGTAGCGCCCGTTGTCCCCGCTGTTGCGTACTCCATAAGCTGCGTCACTCATCTGGATGATTGGAATGCCCAGCCGCGGCACACCGAGAACGAAACCGGCGCCGCCATTGCCAAGGTATGGGTTAGCTCCCGGCACGCTTCGCGGCCACCCGGGCATGCCGTTTCCGTGTAGCAAGGCGATCTTCTCGTCGAGCGTCATCTCCTGGAGCACCAAGTCCGCACGGCGGTCCGGCGACAGCGTTTTGTCCATCCACGGACGATTCGCGGATTGCCCCTGAGCCACGGCAACGGAACACCCGCGCTCGAACAACAAAGGAACCACCATCATGAGGAATAAAGGTACTGCCGCCAAGAATCCCAAGTCCACTCGGCTAACTTTCGCTGAATTCAAAGGAATCACCCCTGCCGGTCCAGCTTTGGCGCGCCTATCATAACGTTATTCTGGCCGAAATTGTTCGAAAAATGGAACGGTCCGCGCCGCAACGCGAACTTGGCTATCCATAAAGTCCTCACTTGAAGCACCACGTTCCCGAGTCTGCGCTCGAGCAAGGCAATACAACTCGTCAAGGTGGCAGGAAGGACCGACACCGGATCCGCGAAGGTTGTGAGAATGGTGTCGCGCATAAGCCGACGACGATTCGCTACGAGTACCCGGATCGTTTTTTCCAATGGCACCCTCCCTGCGACTGCAGCATCGCGGTCGGGAGCGTCGAGCGTAAGAAATCAACGCAGATCTATCGGTGTGGATTGCGCGAATGGGCCGGGAACCATGCGAGATGAATGAATACCAAACTGACCCAGCCAAGGTTACGCGAGGACCTGACGGTGTGATTGTGGGGAACAGGCGACAGTCGGCACCGTCACAAGATTCTCACAATTCTCGCCTCGAGCTGGGCAACTTCAATCGCGGCTTGGGGCCCAATGAGCGATATGAATGAACCGGATCGCGTTTGCCTGCAAAGGACAAAGGACTGCAAAGGACTTGACAGTTTTAACGAACAAAGCTTAGTCTTGTGCGCGACCGACGGACGTAACTCTCTCGAACGATTGACGTTGTGACACAGCAAAAGGTTCCCATGAGCAACACTGTCCCCAGTGAGACCATCCGGGTATTCCTTTTGATAGAAAACCGCTTGCTGCGCGAGGCATTGGTTCGCCTTTTCCGCAAGCGCTGCGACCTGGCGGTTGTTGGGCAAAGCGGTCAGGCTGATTTGAATGTTCGGCATGTTTTGGATTCGACTTGCGATGTGATGGTCGTCGCTTCCTTTCAAACCAATTGGCTTCCAGCGAGCATCACCCTCGAATGCATCGGACAACTGGGTTTTAAGGTGGTTTTGATTGGCATGGACTGTGATGAAGAACAGTTCCTGGCTGCCGTCCGCGCCGGGGCGACGGGCTATTTGCTCAAGGACGCATCCGCCTCGGATGTGTTGAGTGCGGTCCGCTCCGTGTTTCGCGGTGAAGCCGTTTGCCCGCCCCCGCTTTGTTCCACGCTGTTCCGTTTCGTCGCTCAAATGGCCAAAGAGATGCCGCCTGGAGCGCCGGCTTCAAAGCCCGAACTTACTTTGCGTCAACAGCAATTGGTCTCTCTTGTCGCCCAGGGCCTTACGAATAAGGAAATCGCCTCGCGTCTTAATCTGTCGGAGTTTACCGTGAGGAATCATATTCACCGAATTCTAAAGCAAGTAGACGCCGAGAGCCGGAGCGAAGCCGTTGATGTAATCCGAGCCAGCGGTTTTGTTCTGAACCCCTAGTTCAATCCGCGGCACCTGTTCTCGATTTTTAAAGACAGAAAGCTGACTCTCCAGGTTGGCGCTTTCTCATAACTTTTGGAAGGTAGATCACTATCTTCTGGCGGAAGCTAAACTGGCCGAAGGTGCCGCATCCAGAGTGGCCTCTCCCATCTCTGTGGCCGTTGAAGGAATTAGGTAGCTTCTTTTCACACGGTATTCTCTTCCCCGCCACTTCACTTTGCTAAACAAGAATCCCGCTACCCAGACAAAAAAGTTTATGGCGTCTCTTACGGGGATCAGCCAGATCTTCCTTCGGACTACCGGGTCATCAAGCCCCCATACACCGATGGTCCAGGCCATCGTCAGCCTTAGAACGAGATAAGCTAAAAGATATGCGGCCGCGCGGGCCCACGAAGGCGAAGCAGCCGCGGCGAGCAGTGCCCACGGCAGTCCAAAGGTCATGGTGAGCCCGAGGTAACCCAGTGGCCGAATGTTTCGCAACATGATGGACCATCGCAGCTCGTGCCTTAAGAATTGGGTCAATCGCTCCCTTGGAAAAACCATCCAAATCGGCTTGCGCATCAGTGCGATTCGGTACCCGTTCTTCGCGATCTTGTTCCCCAGAGTGAAGTCGTCGGAATGGTGGTCGGCCATGGCTTCAAACCCACCAATCTCCTCGAGTCGCTGCTTGGTCGTGGCCATCGTCCACCCTAGAGCGAAGTCCATGCCGCCGAATTTTTCGGCTACCAGTGCGCTCGCGGAGGAATCGCTCGGGACTCCCACGGCGTCCAGGTCGCTTGCAAAATCTCCTTCTGTGATGCTTCGGAAAAGAGCTGTGACCACCCCGACCTTGGGATCCTGGAATGGAGCTGCAGCATTTCGCAAATAGTCCGTTTCCACCCGCACGTCGCTGTCATTAATAACCAGCAATTCGTGTCGCGCTTCGCGGACGAGGCGGCACAGGAGATTCATCTTTGGGCTGCTCCCTAGCAAAGGCGCTCCGACCAGCAGGCGGATCGCTTGGCCGGGAAAGGCCCGCTGCAATTCTTCAATAATCGGAATTACCGGATCACTCTCGTCCGTCACACCGAATAGAACTTCGTATTCCGGATAATCCAGGCGACAGAAACTAGCGAAGTTTTCGTAGGCTTGGCGATCCAGACCGCAAACAGGTTTGAGGATGCTTACAGGTGGTCTGAATTCAGGATCAAGTTGGGGTGACCTCCGCGAGTCATGAAAGTAGGACCAGCCGCAATAAGTCGCGATCACATAGTAGGCGAGCGGCGCGAGCGCGATGACCAACACGAACGATCGCAAGAGATGGAGTATCATTCTAGGCTCCAGTGGGCCAGGGCCAACCCTGCCGAGTTAGGTGACGACTTCTCCTCTTTGTTGCCGCAACCTGTGCAGAAGCAAAAGGCAACAAAGCGCGCGACAACGCCGTCCCAGCAAAGTGGACGTTCCTTACCCAGCTTTGTTTTTCGAACTGGCCTCCGTTTAGGCAGTGTTCTGAGTATGGGCCAATTGAAAGTTTTTATCCACTCCTCAAAAGTCATTTCCAATGTAATCTGTAAGTGCGTCAAACGAGGAATCAGATTTAAACCATTGGGATGGCTTGGAAAACGGAAAGGATGTAAGACATTTTATTCGCATACCGCTAAATCTGTTTGACAAATTTCGTCGCTATCAAGACAAGTGCGCAAAAATCTGAAGAGACATCAGGTGTTCGCGATGTCCAAGTCAAGCTGATTGTCATCAGAATTCTCCAGCTCCAAGATAGCGACAGTTTTCGTATTGCTGAGTTTGCTCTGTTTTTGTTCATTTTATGCGAGTTTTAGTGACAAGTTGGTGACAGTGTGAGGTTTCAGTTTTCGCACGCACTTGAGTGCTAACAAACTCATCTTCCAGATAATCCGCCGGATTTTGCCGACCAGTTTTCTGCTCCCAGGATGTGAGCATCAGAACATCAGATCATTTCTTCTTTGGCAAATTTGAAGAAGGCCTACCCGCATCGTCGCGTTCGAGAGTGAACGGTTGACTTTCTTTTGTCCACTAATCTAGACCATTTATCTAGATGAAAGGGACTTCTATGCGCACTGTCGGATTGTTCGACATGCTGCTCGACGACAGTCGCCTTGCAAAGGAGGATTATTTCTATCGGCCTCCGCGGACAGAAAGTGAAACGGAATGGTTGAGAGCCAATCGCTCTGATGACGCGGTCCATTGGAACCTGCTTAGCGATATGAAGCCGGAGCATGTCCCCTATGCCTGCTAACCGGGAAAAACACGCACTTTCGTCGCCATGGAAGGAGTTCCTCTCGGAACTGGACGAAAATGCTCACGGAACCACTCGAACTCCATTGCATCGGCGGATTCGTTCTGACCTTTTTCTACGGTCTGCCCCGCACGACTGGTGATATCGACTACTATACGGCGGTTCCAGCTGATCTAAATTTCGATGCGATGGCTGGAGAAGGTTCGCCTCTTCACCAGAAATACAAGGTTTGGCTCCATCGCGTTGCGATAGCCAATTTGCCGGAAGACTATGCGACTAGGCTCGCTGAAATGGCCCCCGGACAGTTTGAGCGTTTGAGAATCCGTGTTCCCGACCCGTACGACTGCATTTTGTCGAAGATTGAGCGAGCCAGCCCGAAAGACAGGGAAGACGCCGATTATCTGTTCCGCTCGCAAAGTCTCGACTCCGAGGTATTGCGTCAGCGATATGAAAACGAACTCCGCCACAATCTGATTGGAAATGTCGACTGGCACGACAAAACGCTTGAGCTCTGCATCGAAATCTTCGTAGCCCCGCGTTAAGTTTCTAACCGGCGGTCGCGGAAAATGTCACAAATTCGCCGCTAACTCGCAGATTACGCTAGAATTAAAAGCGGAGGAGTGGGTGAGTGGTTGAAACCGGCGGTCTTGAAAACCGTTAGGCTCGAAAGGGTCTCGGGGGTTCGAATCCCCCCTCCTCCGCCACTAAACATATTGCAGCTTTGGAGTTAAGTGATTCGTCCTTTCGATTGAGCCGAGTGATTGCGCGGCTGCTTTATCCCAATTTTACCCCAATAGCTCTAGTCGTAGCCACCACGGTTGCCTCCCTGCCAAGCGCGGCACGCACACGAATTACCCGGGAGCGGCGGCGTGATCGGTAAGATCGTGCTAACGCCGAACGGGTAGCAGAAGTGTTTATCGCAGCTCGACGATAACGAGGGACAGATCATCAGCGAGGGTCCCGTGCCTCCATGCGGTGACGCCGTCAAGGATTGCTTGCCTCATTTCCGGAAGTGATCGCTTCGCCGATTGGCGGACCAATTCTTCCAGACCTTCGACGCCAAGCATTTCGTCCCTTTGATTGAAGACCTCGACGAGCCCATCCGTGTAAATGACCACGCGATCGCCAGTGGTCAGGTCAATTTCGTCCGCGGTTTCAGACGGAACCGTGTCGGGGAGACAACCGAGGATGCCGCTTTGCGAATCGAGTAGACGAAGTCCGCCATTCGATACAATCATTGCTGGCGGGTGGCCTGCGGCGGCAAAGGTCATACGACGACTGCGCTGGACAAAACGACCTGCCGCCATCGTGAAGTAAAAGCCGTCAGCTGCTATGTGATCGTGAACGAACTCGTGAAGGTGCCGCAGTAGCTTGCCGGGCCCCGTATTGCGCTCCAGCTCATGCAAGGTCTCGGAGTAAATGCGGTTGGCCACGAGCGCGGAACCAATACCATGTCCCGATACATCGCATACGAGAAGGCTGAGGAGTTCGTCGCCGTGAGGGAGGACGACACCGAAGTCACCGCCAATCGTACGTGCGGGACTGTAGTAGGCCTCGACCGAAACGTGGTTCCACACCAAGCTGCGCGGTGCGAGTGATTGCTGGACCCGTGCAGCAAGGGAGAGTTCGGTTTCAATTTCCCTGTGCCGTTTTTCAAGCAGCGCGTTGGATTCACGCAGCTCCTCCTCGACGCGCTTTTGCGCACTGATGTCAGTTACGACAAGCAGCACGTAATCCCGTCCGTCGGGCCCCTGAATGAGCCGTCCGCTAAAAATTGCCGGAATCCTCTCGCCGTCCTTGCGAGGGAGGTAGAACTCGTGGCGATGGCGCCCGTAACGTTGGCCGGCTTCGTGTTGCCGCATGATGTATGGAAGGTCTTCCGGAGGGAACATTGTGTCGGGCGTGCGGCCTTGTATCTCTCCGCGCTCGTACCCTCCCAAGCGGATCACCGCGTCGTTCGCGAAGATCACACGAAGCCGGTCGTCAACGATGACCACGCCCTCGTTGAGCGTTTCGAGGATGCTCTCCATCTGGCGAAGCCAATCGGGTGTTTCGATGGTCTCTACTTTTTCCGGATTCCTCTTCACAGTTTCTTTTCCGTCCAGGGGATTGTCACATGCGAGCGGAGCCCAGCGCGGCGTCGAATCACTAGCCTAACGTATTGCCTCGAGAAATCAAATTGAATCCACGGAGATCGAGAGTAACCGAGTAGAAATAAAAGACGCCACGACATCCGAGAGATTGAGAAGAACGTGCCGAAGAGTCTAGACGTGCACGTCATCGTTGACAATTACGCCACGCACAAGCACTTGCGAGTCCGGCGCTGGCTTGCTGCGCGGCCACGATTCCATGTGCACTTTACTCCGACCTGTGCATCCACCGGGACACGAGAACGGTCAGCACGCGGAAGCGGCATGGATTGCGCCAGAGTTCGGACAAATTCTGTCGCTCCACTGGCCTCGAATGTTCCTTCGTAAGCAGCTGCATCCAGCACAACTCTGTCGAGCACGAACGTGCGGACCTCCGTTCTAAAGGTCACGAGTTCAGAAACGAAAACGGCAGCGCCGGACGGAAGCCCACGCGATTCTTCGCCCCGAGCTGCGCTCGACTCGTAAATAGCACCACGAAATTGCTTGGGCGTGAGCACAATGCTTCGTCCTTCGCGTCAGAATCAGGAGGCCCTTTGGGTGTGCTCCGAAGACGTCTTGAGGTGGGCCGTTCTTTGGGATGACTTGCCATGAAACGAGCTTCCAAGTCCCGCCGAGGTCAGGTCATCGTTGTCTGCCCCAAACACGGGATTCGAGATCGCAAAGAAGAATCGACAAAAGGATGCGCATGGTTCATCCCCTGTCTACCGAAGCGCGCTTATCTCACTGCTGGGTTAGGCCCAAAAAAAGCCAAAACGTGTCTCATCAAAACGCGCAGTTTGCATCTACGCCGATTGCGCATGAATGAAGGGCAACTCTTCCATCACGCTCTCTATGGACGAGTTGCCGACGATTCGGTCGGGATGTGTCGCGGACGAACCGACCGGCCTATACGACGGATCGAGCAATTACCAGTGTGATGTCGTCCTGCTGTTCTCCGCCGGTGAATTGCTGGACTGCCGCGATAACTGCCTGCAGCAGGGGCTTTACCGGAAGATGGCAATAATTCCGAAGGATGTCGACCAGACGGGCCTCGCCAAATTCTTCGCCGTCAGCGCTCCTGGCTTCCGTGATTCCGTCCGTGTAAAGCACAAGCGTGTCACCGGGAGTAAGCGTCACTTCTGCAACTTCGCAGTGCCACTCTGCAAACAATCCTACGACCATGCAGGTCGCACATAACCGCTCCACCGTCCGTGCTCCAGACGCCGGACCCGCCGTGCTTTCTCGGCCACACAGCAGGAGCGGGGGAAGATGTCCACAGTTTGCATAGCGAAGCCTGCGGCTCGCGTCGTCGTAGTCCGCAAAAAACAGAGTGGCGTAACTTGCATCGCCAGTGTTCTCGCAGAATGACTGGTTCACGGAAGTGAGTACTCGTCGAAGGTCGTCGATGTTCATCGCGCATTGACTGCGCAAATTGGCCTGCAAATTGGCCATCAGCAGGGCGCCAGACACTCCTTTGCCGGCAACGTCAGCCATCACCAACGCCAAACGCCCTTGCCGAAGCTCAAGAAAGTCGTAGTAGTCACCACCGACGGCACGAGCAGGGATGCAGCCGCCCGTATACTCCAGCGTCTTCATGGCCGGCATTTTTTGAGGAAAGAGCCGTGTCTGCACCTCCCGGGCAATCTCCATTTCACGGGCCACGCGACGCTCAACCTCCATCTGCTGGGCCATCTTTTCTGCGAGGCGTATATTTTCAAGAGTGATGCCTACCTGGCTTGCTACGGAATCGAGAAGAGACTTGTCCTCGCCGGAGTAGGGTTCTTCGGAACGCCGCTGGCCAAGAACCAGCAGGCCGATCAACCCGCTAGTGCGACCAAGGATAGGCACCAGACATTCAGGAGCAAGCGGCCCCGGATCGCCAGCTGCGCCGGGATTCTGTGGGACATCCCAGGCTTTTCCGCGCTGGGCGATCTCCACAATCAATGGCAGCGTGGCTGGAATTGTCTTCAACTCTTGCGGAACAAACAGTGCGCCAAAGCGGAAGGGGAACCTCGGTCGCGGTAGGTCTTCGGCTGAAATGATGTCCAGCTCACCGCATTCCGCCACCAGGTTTCCATCCCCGGAGTCCAGGTAACAAGCAAGCGATTTCGGATGAAGGGCACCCTGGAGATGTTTTTCCAGGAGCATCCCAAGCTCGCGGCGGTTAGTAACGGTGCGCGTTTTCTCCGCTAGATCCTGCAAGATGACGCGCGCGTCGTAGGCGTTGCGGAAAAAAGCCCGGTCGATGCGCTCCGTTGCGCGCTTAACCAGCGGCCCAGAAACCCACACCAATCCGACGCCAAATACAAGACCGAGGCCCAGAATCGTATTTGAGGATGTCCCAACCAAGCCCGAAACAGCGTAAGTGAAGAGCCTGATGGCGCCGAGCCAGAGGGCCAGGAGCAGAATCGTGAAGCCGCGCTGCACCAGCACATATCGTGCGCTGCGTCGCAGCAATACAGGAATCTCCATCACTCGGTGTTTCACTACGGCGTAAGCAAATGACAGTGGATACAGGGACAACACCAGCACCAGCGCGGTGTCGAACCAAAAAGAGGGGCGATATTCTGCGAAGTCCTCCGCCAACCTCTCGAGGACGATCGGCGAGACTCCGGCAATTGTTCCCCACAGAATCACTCGCGACTTGCGCCGCGCCTCCGCAGGAACCGCGGCCATGAACGAATTTTGTGCCAGGGAGAGAATGCCCAAGACAAATAAGGCATACAGAATCGACGAGAAGATGAGGTCTGCGTTGTGCGTGCCGACCAGTTCTGCCAACGCTCGTGGCAAGCCTGGATGTCCGGCCCGCAACCCCGGAAGCACAATACAGGCTCCGAAGGCCAGCCCGGCCCACTTCAACCACGGGAATCGCCGATCCAGCGGAGACCGTAATGGAAAGACGGCGAAGAACAGATAGAAGAGCGGACCAAGCATTCCCAAAAATATCGCCCGGAATGCTAGTGCGAATACCGTGAGAGCAGGAGAAAAGGTTGAGGGAGTCAGGAGATCTGGGGCGCCGACGAACGCACAGAACAACAATGCAAGGAGCCATACATTTGGCTCTTGTAGCCTCAAGAACAGGACGCCGAAGCCGACTAGAAGAAAAGGAATGGGAAACAATCCGATGACTTGCAGTGCGGAAGACCTCGCAAGGCTTTCACCTACCCTGTTTGGCGAACGCTTTGCCCGAAAGACTGCATGCAGAACCAACGGCTCAGGCTCACCTGCGCGCTCTACGGTTAGCGTCACGGTATCGCCGGGGCGGCCACGGACGTAGGATTCATCAGATCCAATGTCGGTCCCAAGCTGTCGCCCATTGAGGGCGGTGATCCGGTCACCCGCGCGCAGTCCAGACTGAGCCGCAGGGCTTCCTTCTATCACATCATCCACTGAAAGCGAGTGCGTTTTCGAGTCATAGTGAGGGTTATGGACCTGATTGAACCCGAGCTCTACAACCTGGCCCGGATAACGCACGGCGTACATCCACAGGGACCCATAGAGAACGGCGGCGAAGGCAAGTACCCCGGCAAGTGTAGCCAGGAAAGGTCGCGGCAGTGCGGACCAGCGCCGCATAAAGCCAACAGTCCCCCTCAGAGGAGTTGCATCAGGAAGGCTACGACGGCGACCAGTACCAGTCAAACCTCTCCAGTCATAATGCAATTCGGGTGCTTGATTGCGCCCGAGTGACGGGCAATCACCCGGAAGTTAGGTTGAATGTATGGGTCGAAGGTGGAGCGCTTGGTGTCGAAAAGCTGAACTCAGCGCCTGCTGATTCAGAAACACCAAGGAGGCTCCCCCCATGGAACCTAGGTATTACATCGGGCTGGATGTTCACAAGCGCAAGATCAGCTAATGCGTGAAATACAGCAGTGGCCGAATCCACTCCGAAGAATCGCTTCCCGCCGCCGAAACGCCCGACGCGAAATCGAAAAATTTGTATGGGCAAATGTAAATCTAGAATGACCCCGGCGGCCTTTTTGGGTGCTTCGATGGCCACAGCGTGTGCCCAGATTTGTGCCCACCCTTGAACTCACCCAAGCGAGCCTGAGTGACATGCCGGTATGCTAAGTGCTTTGAACCGATGTCCTTGGCTCATTCGAGCACGCTACCGCTCACTGCCGCTAAGTTGCTGATTCTTCGTGCGATCAATCTTTGCAAGCAGGGGGTCGCCGGTTCGATCCCGGTCTC
>Ga0126379_10000177_pt1 | contig 32284 bp, 40 predicted proteins | sample PanSoiMetPlot_24_FD_92640 | JGI IMG/M metagenome (GOLD analysis project Ga0126379, IMG submission 92640) | Tropical forest soil microbial communities from Panama - MetaG Plot_24 | ecosystem: Environmental > Terrestrial > Soil > Tropical forest > Bulk soil | place: Panama | collected 2016-02-17
GAAGAAAACGCTGACGAAGCGAACGAGGAAAGGTTTCTAGATGGCCCAGAAGCCAACGACATTTGACACTGAAACTCCAACGCCTTGCACTTATCCTGGTTGCGACAGGATTCTAAAAGGCAACGCTGGACTTGGCGGTCACCTTGCTTGGCATAATCGCCAAGACAGACCAGACGACGAACCTATCCTTCGCCACAACAGGAAGACCGGCAATCAAGAAGTTGTCGGTTACAAACCAAAGAAAAAAGGTAGGCCCAGAAAACAAACGGCTGAGTTAATCACCCCTGTAGAAACCATGAGTGCTGTGACAATCTGTTTCACGGTGCTCTCAGCAATGTTCCCAACTGGTAGCTTGCCAGTTTCAAAACTTCCCATCGTTCAAAGATGGGCACAAGAAACGGAGAGATTCGTGGAGGAAATGTATGGCGACCACTGAGGAAATGCGTACCTGCCGTGCGATTGGTCACGCGTGGTACCCAATTGATGCGAGCCGCAAGCCTAAGTTGGGCGGCTATCTAGAATCCGTACGCTGTGATCGTTGCACAACGGTTCGCAACCGAATCCTATCTCGTACCGGCTTGATCATTAGCCGGGATTACGACTATCCGTTCGGTTACAGCGATGCGGAAACAATCTCTGGGACGCGAGCAGATCATCGCGCTTGGCTTTTGAAGGAGTTGCTTCTTCAAGCCAAAGAACAAACCGAGCCAGCCCCTGTAGTAAAACTACGACGAAAGGGGGTGAGCTAAATGAACGTCATCGACTTAGAGGTTGAAACCTTCGCGGCCGAAATTGATCTGGCTGAAAAAGCTGCCGAAGGTGAAACCGATCCTGAGCTTGTTGCCAAGTGGTACAGATTAACACTCTGTGGTTACACTGGTCATCAGCTTTTGGAAGCGATGCATCGACACGTAACCGGACTGCAAGCCGGTATCGAGTACCACCTGCAATTGCTGGGATTTGTTGCAGATGAAATCGAACGGCGAAGATTCATCGCTGAACAACAGGAGGTAAATTGAGTCAACCGTACGGATTCAATTCCCCAGCAATTCCATGCGCTGGTGCTGCCGGTACCAGAACTGCGCCGATCGGAACAAACCCTGCCAATACAATAACAGGTTTGTCTCCGTTTACTGCGCTCGTAGCTACAGCCCAGCAAACGGTTGCTGGTGTCGGCGGCACTTCAGTTCAGTTGTATTTGCAAGGAAGTATGGATGAGGCTAACTGGTTTGACATTGCTTCATTCGATACTTTCGTTCCTGCCGATGGAGTTGGGCCGGTAACTGCAATATCTCTGTCGGGAGCAGCGAGCGCTACACAAGCCACAGCTAAAGGTTCAGTCGACTCTGTTGGAGCGAGAACAATCATTAGCTCCATCATTCCAAACGCAATGAGAGTTCGAGAGAAAGTAGTGGGAACGTATACGACACCATCACAATACATCGTGAGCCTATTGTTCAAGTGAGACAGAACACTCAACAAGTTAAAGACTGGCGGTCAACAGGCCGCAAGCGAGGACGGCGCATTCTCTACGAGACACGTCGTCCTTTTGCGTGCGTAGGTTGGACAAACGAATACGGCGTTGAAATGCCGTGCGGCAAAACCACAATTGATCCCCCGCCTGATGCTCCAAGTTGGTTTGAAGAAATCTGGCCTGAGGAAGATAGAGTTCTCTCACAACTTCAAGTTGATCATGAGAACAAGGATTACACGGATAATGATCCGGCTAACTTGGATTGGCGCTGCGCTTCGTGTCATCGAAACGCAGACAACCTAACCGAGAAAGGTGTTTCGCGTGTTCAAGATTCTTCTGGTTATTTCTAGCCTGATCTTTATTGCATTCCCGATCCCCAAAGATGTTGACGGTTCTCCCTGGCTTAGACTTTCCGCTTCGGCGACTGCGACAAAAGTTGGAACTGAATGCGTTGCAGATGCTGATACTTGTAATCCACCGATTACTGCTCCGCGAAAGGCTTGGCCTTATTGCGAACAATGGCACGACCTAGCAATTCTAGTTGGTTGGCCTGAATCGCAGACGGAAGGATTTACGCTTCCGTATGTAATGCATCGTGAATCAAATTGCGATCCGAACGCTTACAATCGTTCTGGTGCAACTGGATTAATGCAACTTCTCGGATGGAGTTGTCCTCCGAATGGTTGTTTCGATCCGTATTCGAATCTTTTGCGAGCCAGACTACTTTGGGAAACGTCTGGTTGGCATCCGTGGTGTCTACGGGGTGACAGAGTTACTGGCGGCTGCTAGAAAGAAATTCCTTGACAAGCTAGTAGCTGCTGGTCTACCATGTCCTTGTCGGACACATCTATCAACAAGGAGCTAACAAGGTGTCAGATCAATCAATCACCCTGAGCATCGCCAACCTCACCAACCTCGGAGATGAGATCGGTGAGATCGACGTGGTGCTCGACTCGCTTTCCGGCGCTCAGTCGGCTGGTAAGCGTGCGGTTGTCAACCGACTCGTGAAGGCCGTCCAGGAAAGCGTGGACGAGATTCTCGCCAAGCTTGACGTTCAGGTCTTCAATCCTGAAAGCAATCCTCTTTCCGACGATATCTTCGTCGGAACTTTCGCTGGCGTTCTTCGCGGTCTGGAATCGAAGTATTCCGATCGACAGGAAAAGATCCTGGAATCGAAGGCCGAGGAAATCAAGGCCGAGACTCCCGATCTTTCCGAAGATCAGGTGAAGGAGATGTTGGAGAAGCGCAAGGATTTGGTCATGCGTTTCCGTGCCACGAAGGAAATCTTCAAGACGTTCGGAATGCCGGGCGTTGACGAAGTTCCCGATCCGAAGAAGCGAACGGGAACGCGTGGAAAGCGTGGACCGCGAGCCATTTCCGCTTTCACTTGGTCGGTTGATGGCGTTCGTCAATCGCCCGAGAAGGATTCGCTTGCAGGCGTTGCAGCGGACAACGGTTACGAGAACGCAAAAGCTCTTCGCGATGCGATGCGAGCGGCCGAAATCGATTTGAAGGAGCCGGAGGATCGCATCGAATTCCGTCTCGCCAACGAGAAGCTTCTCGTCGGAATCAAGCACGCCGACGATTCCGAAGACGACGATGACGAAGACGAGGACGAAACCGAAGAGACGGAAGAGACTCCCGTCGCTTCGTGAAGTGTGAGGGAGTTGGAAAAGCAACCACCCGCTCGTCCAACTCCCTCACTCAATTCCGCCTCTTAGTTTGGATTGGATAGGGATACCCGATTCTTAACTGGGAAACGGCGAGGTAAACAATAAGACCCGGCACGCGCCTCGATAAACCGAGCGTGCCGGGCATTTTCTATTATGCCGACACTTCTTTTCGTAGGTGGATTTAAACACGGTGTCCTTGAACAAACTGCGATACCCGTGACTCAAAAGTTCGTCTATGAATTTCCAAAGTCTCCAAACAATGTCACTGGGCCAGAAGTTTTCTACCAAGTAGTGTATCTACCAATCGGTACTTGGTACAGTCATTACGGTGCTATTGAAGTCTATGCTGAAAGTACGACACATTTCGTGTCGAAGGAAGTTAGCAACGCGATGCTTTACTTCATTCACGAAGATCCGCAGGCTGTTTACGTTCTCGACGTGAATCATGCAAAGGATTCAAGTATTTGTCTGCTTGATGCAAACGCTAAGATGTTTGCAGGCTATGGTTTAACTGATTCAGGAATACTAGTTCCTCAAGGTGTACTTCCGCCTGCTGATTACATGGGTAAAGTAGCTCATCCACTCTCAGTAGCTACGTTGAACGAAACCCTGAAAAAGACTTACTCTGATATTATCAAGCAGCAAATGGTTGATAAGTTCGAAATTCTCAAATACATGGAGTACAATTCTCCAGCTTTGCAGTCATACGAATATACGCAAGCTGGAAAATGGACCGTTGTAGACAACGACAGGCGAGCTTGGCTCAATGCAGGTCTTCGTGATTACAACCGCGTCAATCTTTGTTTCTGGTGCGCCGAAGAACTTGTCGGTCCTGGTGCTGGAATGCAGAATGATTTCATTGTACCGAAAGGCAGAGGAAGCCGAGTTCGCAAACTAGTTTGTGGAAACTGCGGCAGAGGTAAATTCAACCGTAAAGGTGAACGCGTAGGCGATTGGCTTCACGCGACTGCGATGACAGGAGATGATTAAATGGCTCGATGGAGCGTTGGAGAACTTCTCGAAGAACTCCAAGATATGGACCCAGAAAGCAACATCTATATCTACGATGCCGTGAAAAAGCAGGACTACGGTTTCTATGTTGATGCAGAAACCGAAGGCGATGTGAAACTGGTGGTCAGCGACTGAATGCAAATCTGGTGGGTTTGGTTACTAATCGGATTGGCGCCGTTTCTAGCATTCTGCGCCTATGACTTTTGGAGGCATGGAATCCGTGTACTTCTATTTAGACTTAGAGACCACTGGTCTGGACCCATCGACCGATTTGATTATCGAATTCGCCGCCGCCGTCTGCGACGACGAGTTAGAAATTTTAGACGAAAGGTTGTACATCTTTCCGATGAGCAGTTTCATCGAACGGAAACTCGAAGCCGCAGATTCTGTCGTAAAGGATATGCATACCGAGAATCATCTACTCGCGGAGATGACGAAACTACAGGCCCTGGGGAATAATTTCAGCTACAATTATTACAAGGGTTGCCTCGAAGCGGACGTTTTAAATTGGTTGGGCTACTTTGGAATGTTGCCTGGCACATTAGAACTGGCCGGGTCTGGCGTTCACTTCGACCGAGCAATGCTTAAGGCGCATATGCCGCTGCTCGAAAGTTTCATGCACTACCGGAACTTCGACGTGAGCACAATGAAGCGGATGGCGAAAAGATGGGCGCCTGAATATTACCGGCGCAATCCAATCTTCGAGGCAGTAAGTTCTCACCGCGCTCAATCAGATATGCGAATAGCAGTTGAACACACGCGGCTCGTTAGAAGTATCTTCTCTCTGTCCGAACAAATCTGGCCTGGACAGACGGTAGCTGATTAACCTACCCTGTAGTTATGCCCTTCCAAAGCGAGGCCCAAAGGCGGTACCTTTGGAAGAACGAACCAGCCGTGGCAGAGCGATGGGCGCATTCGTACGGAAGTGGGAGTAACCTACCGAAATACAAGAATGCCGCCAAAAGGAGATTGAATTCCAATGCCAGGGTCATTCAAAAAAGCCGCACTTCAACGTAGGATGCGACACCTGGGGAATGTAAATAAGATTCCCTCAGGTCATCCGCAAGGAAATAAACCAACGTTTGCTGGCGGTGGCCCAATGGGAAGAGCGGCTGCTTCTCAATCTGCTTCGGGCGGAGGATTTCAAGGCGGGCATCCTTATCAAGCTGGCGCACCTTCTGCTACCGGACAAAAGCCTTCACCGCCAATCGCGAAAGGCGCCAATAACGGACCAGGACCGAGCCGCGGAGTTCAGCAAGATATGCAACTGAACAAGGCTCGTTTGCGAACGACGCAGCCATTCGGATTGCCAGCAATTAAGAGACGGATGGGATTCTGATGCCGCCAGGACCACGCCCACCTATGCCGGAAGATTCTACGTATAATGCGTATGGTTCTCCGCATATGCTGGGAAAGTTTACTGGTTACCGTCCAATAGGTGGCGGAATAAGTAGACAGATGCCTTACGTTCCATTTGGGCAACCACCACCAAGTCGTGGGCAACCACTTCCATTTCCTGGTAAACCAAGTATTCGTCCAGGGCCAACGCAGGGAGCCAAGAAACCAGCAGTAACAATGGGCGCAGTTTCAAGGCGGATGAATAACAGAACAAGGATGATGTGATGGCATTTGGACAGGGTGCAATCAAACGACGGATGCAAAGCAACGCTCATCCAGGTTTCCAGAAAGCTTCGGCAGGTATTGCGAAGCGTCAAGGAATTTCCCAAGAACGTGCAGATGCAATTCTCGCAGCTAGTTCTCGCGGAGCTTCGGCTGCTGCCAAGCGTCGAAACCCAAATCTAAGGAAGGTCTAGATGCCTGGTATTCCTCCTGAAGTAATGGCTGCGCTTTCAAGAATGGGAGCTTCTCCTGGCGGTGGTGGTGCTCCGCAAATGCCAATGGGACCGCCACCACAAATGCCTATGCCAATGCCTGGCGGCGGTGGGCAAATAAATCCAATGCTTTTGGATGCAATAATGAGAAGGATGGGTGGATCAACTCCTGGCGGTGGAAATCCAATGGCTAACCCTGTTATGGATTTGCTTTCTAATCTTCGCTCTCAGGAAATGCCCGGTGGCGATCAAACTGTTCGTGGCGCTCCTGGTGATCATCTTGGTCTTACTGAACTTCTTCTAGGTTCACTTCTAGATCAAAACGCTACGGCTGCAAGACGTGGGCAGATCGGTGGATATACAAGAGGATTGATCTAGAGCGTTTTAAAGAAAACGCTTGACAGGTTGGTAGCTAGAGGCGCACACTGGCCTCTCCAGGCGGTCTATGTTTAAGGAGGAAGATTTGTCGTCCAACGATTTCGTTCTAACGGGAGTTGACTTCTCCCCGGCGGCTTCGGGTTATCCAAATTTGTACCAGGCTGTAATGCGGTTATCCGCAAAGGCAAAGCAAGCAATGTATGCCGCAGCCTCTGCCCGTACAATCAAACAAGGTACATGGAACGGCTGTGCCTTCAACCAAGCTGGTTGGGAAATTGGTTTGAAGGATCATGCGGTTTCGTCTTACGGTGCAGCCGCAGAAGCTTTCGGTTGCTCGTTGAAAGTCGTTCGTGCTTTCATCGAAGCGTGGGATGGACTTCCCGAGCGTGGAGACAATGCAACCCGCATTCTTCGTGAAACGCTCGAAGAGGTTGGTTTGTTCCATGAACCGACTCGTGCAATCCGAATCGTTCGCACGGTTGAGTGGAAGTCCGAGCAGACCAAACTCGTCGAAGCGTTTCGTGCCGAGATGGAAAACCCCGAGTTCGATATCGACGGTTTGTCGGAGGCTTGCGAACTTCTCGGCGTGTGATCCCAGTCCAACTACTAGGAATGGAAAGGGGCACACAAAACATAGGAGCGTGTATTACAGCTCCGCCTAATCCGCTTTCGCGGTTGGGGAAGGACATTCTCACCCTCCCAAGGTGCGTCCTTCCCCATCCGCTTCAAGAAAGGAATCATCATGGCTGACCTGAAAGTGAGCCATTCGCAACTCCAAGTTTGGAGTTCCTGTGAACAGAAATGGTATTACAGTTACCTGCTCGGTTTGCAGCCGAAAGTTAAAGCTCATTACTTCTCAACCGGAGACTTCTGCCACAAGGGATTAGAAGTCGTCTACAACCATCGTCGTAATGGTGCATCGTGGGATGATGCAATACGTGCGTTGATTCGGGACTGGAAAGAGAAAGCTCCCGAAATGATGGCGGAGAACGTTCAGAGCTTCAACAAAGCAACACGAATTCTTAAGCGGTACGTCACCTCATACGCACCGAAAGCTGACGTAGGATTACGAATCCTAGCAGTAGAACTTCATTTCGAGGTAGAGTTCCCGACTCCGGCCGGAAACAAGGTCGTGGTTCAAGGATACATCGACCTTCTCGTAGAACTAAACGGCGTTTTGTTTGCTTGGGATCACAAGACGACTGGATCAAGTACCTTCTGGACTCAAGAAGAAGCGATGCTTGATCCGCAGTTCGGTATCTACACTCTCGCTCTCAGATCACTCGGCTATCCCGTAAAGGGATTCATCGTGAATCAACTGAACGTCTACGACTATACGAAGTTCGACGAGCAGACGAACGACAAACTGTTTCGGCGCCTCGAAACGTATAGAACAGACGAGCATCTTCGTGCGATTCAATTGAACGTGGGCATGATGGCGGATGAACTTATCGCAAAGCGCGAAGGGGAGAGGAAGTTCATCCGCCATCTTTCTAAGACAACGTGCAAGGGTTGTATCTTCCGTCAACCGTGCTTGTACGAGATGAAGGGAATCAATGTGGACAACTTGATCGCTAACGACTTCGTTAAGCGTTCCAGCGACCGCGGCGACGAAATTCCCGAGGAGAAAATTGAGGACATGAGTCTGTATGCTCTTAAGTTCTAGAAATGACTTAAAACGCGTCACTATCGAATACACGGACGGAACCACCGATGTATTCGACATTGGAACTTCCTCAGGGTTCATTCGGGAGGGTTACACCTACCGGCAAGATATTGAGGGTTCCGATAAAGTGACTGCAATATTGAATACCTTTGAAATCTACTGGGCTGAGAAAAGGAATGGAAGTGCCTTCGATTTTAGACCAAGCCAAACCAGTCGGGGAGTTCCCTGATTGGATTCACCTAGCTCTCTTTGGTCCACCCGGCTCCGGTAAAACTGTATTTGCCGGTTCTGGTTATACCGAAGGACAGGTGATCCATTTTGACATTGATGGAACGGGAGCGAAGAGTTACAAGAATCACCCTGAGATGCTCCCGCATATCCATCGTGTCAGAATCCGCAGATGTGAAGAATTGCTCGTGGCGGGAAATGAATTGCGTCAGGGAAACCACAGCTTCAAAGTTGCGGTCCTCGACACAATCTCGACGATGCAAACTCTTCACCTTCAACGGATCATGCGTGAACAGTACGCAAAGAATCCAGAAAAGCGGGAGCGTTACAAGACGTGGCAAGACGATTTCTACGAAGCCGGAAACAGGATCACAGAAATCATGGAAGTGTTCTGCGACCTGGAAATGCACGTCGTCTTCATCTTCCATCAGCGAGAGAACAAAGACGAACAAACCGGCGTCACGTATCTAAGTCCGCAGGTGATGCCAAGTCTCGGCGGAACAATCGCAACACTCGTAGATATTACAGGGTACTTCACCTGTAATACAAAAGCCAATGGGGAGGAAACAAGGAAACTCCGAGTAAAGCCCACCAGCCAAATCCAAACCAAGACTCGTAATTGGTTTGATTCCCCAATCCTTCTGAACCCAACGTTCAAGGATTTGCTACCGCAAGAAAGGACCAGCAATGCCAGTTGACGACGAGGGCAATATTGTCCTCGACTTCGATTCCGTTATGCTTCCCGAGGGAGAGTATAACGTCCGCATCACAAACGTGAAGCGGAACATCAAGAAGAATGCAACGAAGGACGACTTCCCGTACATCGAGTTCCATTACTACGTGGAGTCCAGAGTTGACGGCGAAGAAATCGCGCCGGAACTGATCGGAACAGATGTGATGGATATTTGTTCTGAGAACCCAACTGCCCGTTGGAAGCTGAAGGCAGTTCTCGAAGCTTTCACCTGTCATGAGTGGGGCGAGAAAGGAATGGCAATCGTCCCGTCAGAACTCATCGGTTTGGAAGCGATTGCAATGCTCGTCCACGACTCCTACAATGGCGTTCAGAGGGCCAAGCCAGCGAAGGTCTGGAACCCGAATTACGTACCGCCGGAGAAACCAGTGGACGAACCATCAGCTGACGTTTGGGACGAATTCAACCAACAGCAGTAAACCGTCCCAATCAAAGTTCGCCGCCTCCTGTAGTTGCTTCGGGAAACTATGGGAGGCGGCAGCTTCTATTGGGAAGGAGGGAAGTGGGACGTGAGCTAGACATTTATCTAGAAACCCTCTACGGCGAACAGGCGGGCTACATATATGTTGCTTCAAAGCAAACTGGCGGTGGATTCGTACAGAACTTCTTTCAGTATCCAACTGAACGTAGCCAGATTTCCTCTACGATTCTTGATAGCGTATTACTCGGGGAAGTCTATATCTGTCCATCTGTATTTGCGGCACCAAAGGGAACTAAGGATCAGTGTCTCGGAAGTTCCGTTGCTTGGGTTGATTTTGACGGTAATTATCCGACAGCCTGGCCAAACACTGTACCAGTCCCAAGTATGGTCATACAGACTAGTAGCGAAAGAAATGTCCATGCATACTGGAAACTGGACAGTTTTCTTTCCGCGTCCGAAGTTGAAGAGATTAACCGACGTCTTAGCTATTTCTTTGGAGCAGATATTTCGGGATGGGACGCCAATCAACTCTTACGCCCACCTGAGACAAGAAATCATAAACGAGGCAAAGAGGTAATACTAACTACAGGGGGCGGGGCAAAACTAAGGGTAGCTGATTTCATAGGATTACCAAGTCCGCCGAAGCTACCTAAAGACATTGAAGCGTTTGAAATACCACCGATCGAAGAAGCTCATGCACACATAAACTGGCCGGGTAATTTAAGGGCGCTGTTTGAGAACGGACTTCCAGACGGGCGACGCCATCAGGGAATGTTTGCATTAGCCGCAGGACTGGCCGAATTGAACGTTGCCCCCCAGTTCATTCTGTCAGTCCTGCTACATTCAGACAACAACGCGTTCCATAAATTCCAAGGACGACCGGATCAAAAGATTCGGTTGATGGAATTGGTAACGCGGGCAGTTTCAAAAGTCAAGGCAAAACAAAAGAGCGGGGAGGAAAAACCCGAATGGGGCGTCAGTTTAGAGAGACTGTTATCTACAGAATCGAAGATGGAATGGTTGTTGCCACCATTTCTTCACAAGACTACTTGCGCTATTTTGTCCGGTCCGCCGGGCGTTGGCAAGAGCTTGATGAGTCTCTATTTAGCGCAATGCTTGATACTACAGACAACCTTCCTGGAATTTACTCCGGCGAAATCATTGAAGGTTGGCTATGTGAGCTTGGAGATGGACGCTTCCGAGTTGAACGAAGTGGTACAACTCCAACTATCGCAGTATTCAAGTGCCCAGATGGAATTGCTCCGAGAGAATTTCTTCTTTCATTGCCCTGGGACTCCTGAGTTCTTCAATGATAAAGAGACAGAACGACTTCTTTTTAACTTTGTCGAGAAGTACAATCTCGATGGAGTATTCATTGACTCATTGTCTTCGGTTACGCCTGGCGATCTATCATCAGAGAAAGAGACGAAGGCTATCTTCGAGTTGGATGCTCGTCTGCGATCCAGATTCGGATGCTTCACCTGGTACATTCATCACAACAGAAAGGCACAGGCAGATAACAAGCGGCCAAACAAGCTTGCCGATATATATGGCAGCGTCCACATCCAAAGTAAGCCTTCTACCGTCATCACACTTTGGCCGCTTGATCCGAAGGGTAATAGGATTGCTTTCAAGCCTCTTAAACTTCGGTCAGCAAAACTCCCAGATGATATCATCGTCTCCAGAGACGACAACCTTCGTTATGTCATCAACAACAATCCAGGAAACAGTCCGCAACCTAGCACGGTTACAGCTAGCGAAGGAGAAGATAAGGTGGTGAACAATGCTGTCGGAAGTAACGATACGGACTCACCTAGTGACGGAGACGGAAGCACCGGAACTGTTATCCTTGATTTCAAAAGCGACTGATTATGTCGTCGTCGATACAGAAACAACTATCACTGACTCGTTGGGTGATCGGGAGTTGCTTGGCTGTTCAGTTAGTTTGCCTGATGGTCGTATTGCTTACTTCCCGTTCGCTCATCAATCGGGCCTCGATTTCGGTGATCGCAATCTTGACGCTTCTTATCTTCCTAAGTTGTGGGATGCTTTGGCAGACAAGAAGCTTGTCTTCCATAACGCAAAGTTCGATCTTCAAGTTATGGAAAAGTTCGGATTCAAACGGAGAGGACCGTTTTCATGTACTATGATTATGAGTCACATCGTTGACCCATATCCACCACACGGTCTGAAAGAGCTAGCAGAGGATCGTCTTGGAATAGAAGATTCGGCCGAGATGAAAATTCTGCTCAAGAAAGTACAGAAGGCGGGACTGGCTTGGCACCATATCCCACCTTCCATAATGGCTCCGTACGCTGCAAACGATGCGTACCTAACTAGACTGCTCTACGAGTTTCTCATGCAGGACTTTTGGGAATACACTACTCCCGAATATTTTGAGCGGGAGATGCAATTCCTGTCTGTCCTGAAAGCAATAGAAGCTCGTGGTCTAGTTCTGGATCGGGAAGAGACAGCATCGAAATTAAATGCAACAGTCGAACGTATGCTAGAAGTTCGTCGGGAATTAGGCTTTGATCCGGCGAAGCGAATCGCGTTGGCTCGTAAGTTGTATTCAACTCCACCTGTCGGCCTAGGTCTGCCCATGTACGCGACGGGAAAGCCATCGAAGTCTTTTCCACAAGGCTTTCCTACCATGAATGACGCCATCTTGTCAAGATACGCCCACCCGATAGTTGGCCTGGTCAGGGAGTATCGACTGTTACAAAAGGTTGAAAGTACGTACCTCCGGCCGTGGTGGGAGAAGTCGAGAGCCGACGGGATGCTCCATCCGACCTTCAAGCCGTGGGGTACTATCACAGGGAGGCTTTCGTGTGAAAACCCAAACATGCAGCAAATTCCGAGGGACTCGTATCTCAAAACATTGTTCTTGTCTCCTGACGGATATTCGCTTACCGAATTTGACTTCGATCAGATTGAGTTTCGATTGGCAGTTGCCTACTCTAAAGATAAAAACCTTATTGATAGATTACTCGGCGGAGAAGATGTCCATTCCGTGGTGGCGGAACAATTGGGAATTAGCCGTCAAGATGCCAAGACAGTTAACTATCTCATGCTCTACGGCGGCGGCATCGGAAGATTGGCAGGTCAACTCCGTACAACTTTCGCTGCTGCCAAAACTTTCTGGGAAGGTTATCAGAACAAATATTCCGGTCTCACAAGAGCAGCGGCGTCTGCTACAATGGCTGCCCAGCAACGAGGACAGATTAAATACTGGACCGGGAGAATCAAACCCTTTAAGTCCCCTAAGGAACACCATAAGGCGTTTAACGCTGCAATACAGGGAGGCTCTTTCGAAATAATGAAACGAGCAATGATTGAACTTGGCGAAGCCGGAGTACCAATGGTGAACCAAGTCCATGACTCTGTATGGGTTCTAACTCAAACAGATTCAGAACGTAGAGAGATAAAAGAAATGATGAGTCATTGGCAAACAAAGGCGTTCGGAGTACCATTTCCCGTTAGTGCGAAACAACTAGGAAAGGCAGCATGAGCCTAAGCGCACAAGTAATCAGAGACGAAGAGTGGGGCGTCAAAGTATTTGATGACGGCAAACCACTATTAGCTATCAGCGCAGATTCAGCTATCAAACTGGGAATTCATCTCATCATTCTCGGTCAAGACGCTTTGCATGGTCAAGCGCTAGAAATGGTCTGCCTAGACAAAAAACTACCACAAGATACCTTTACCGATCTTTGGAACCGTGTCGATCAATACGTCACGATTCTAAACATGCCGCAGAAAGATGTAGATGGAAACGATTCTAGCGATTGATCCGGGATTCCACCTTGGTTGGGTTCAAGTAATTTTCGATCCCGAAACTAAACGCGTTCAACTACAGGGCGCGGGGACAACTATTGGTACGGATAACATCTTGCCGTTCATTCAGGACAGCAAAGCTGATATCTACGTTGTCGAAGATTACAAGATTCGACCGCCAATGAAGAACCCCGCAAATAATCGCCGGTATACGCATCAATGGGACTCAGGCGATACTATGCGATACATCGGGATGATTCAAGCACGCGCTCACGCTCTCGGCGCAGAATTCGTATTGCAGCAGCCAGCTTGTAAGCCTGCTGGCTATGGCTATATGGGTAAGCCGTACGTGAAGGGGCGGAAGGATGGGATTGTTCATCAGGACGATGCAACGGCGCATCTGGTTTTTTACTTGGTGAAAAATCGTAAGTGCGCTCCTGATGTTTTGAAGCGACGACCGGCGTAAGGGCTTTCAACAAGGTGTAAGCGAAACTTCGTTCCCCCTCTGTAGTTCCGCCCCATATTCCTTTCTGATCAGTTTCATAAGCCCATTCTAAACAGGGCCTGCGGCAAGGACACGTATCGCAGAAGGATTTTGCTTTACGTACTAGCCGCAGGTCTTTTGTGTCTATGAAGAAGACATTTGGATCAACGCCAATACAGGCAGCGATTCCAACAGACCACGAGTGTCTCATTGCTTACCCTTTGAAGCTAGAGCAAGTGCGTAGATCATTGCGTCTGCTTGAGTTGAAAAGTCCTTGACGGCCTGTTTGTAATGTGTGTTGTAAACTCGATAGCCGTATTTCGTCTTGTTTACTTCAAGATTAGCGGCTTTTAGAGTCTTGTTGAATTGAGCAATTTCGTGTGAGAGCGGAGCTTGTTCATTATGCAGAGCACTCAATTGTGAATTCTCTGTGTCCTTCATAATTCCGATATTGGTTAGTCGGTTGATACCACGAATCGTATCAGCTTCACTTTGGCCAATCTTCGATGCCGCCATAGCATCTTTGATGATGCCGAATAAATCTTGACTGAATCCACCGATAGACGTGTCTAGCGGAGCACCTGTGAACAGATTCTTCATCTGTGCTAATTCGAACGGCAATTGAATGGCCGGGTGAAGGCTAGTAGCGAATTTCTCAGCCAATCCACCCTTGCCTGTTATATTGCCAGAGCCAAGCCAAGATGCTGGAAGCTGAGAACCAGGCCACGGAATAGACCAGATGTTTGGTTCCGGGCCATTTGAAACTCTGGCGTAACCTTGATCCTTTACCCAATCTTGAACTGGTATGCCTTGCATATCGAAAGGATCAACACCGGCAACATTTGAAATAAAGCGGTTCAGCTTGCTTATTGCGGTTATACGACCCGGCCTAGTTGCCATTGCTTCGATCATTAGTGGAAGAGCTTTGCGAGACCAGCTATAGAATGGCATTGCCCGGCGGAAATAATCTCGTTCAACTGGAGTCAAAGCACCGTAGTTGATATTCCACTTATTAACTCGCTTTGCTGCCGCAGTTGCAGCCTTCATCAAACCAACAGTGTTATTTGGACCGAGATTTACTTTATCGCCTTCTTTCTTGAGGGCATCAAAGAAGTGAGCGTAACGAGCAAACAGTTCTCGGCGCTGAGAGAACTCATTGACTCCCTTGATGATCGGATTCCGACCTTCCATCAATTCTGTGCCGATGAATCCCTTCATCATTCCAGATTTACCGATTAGATCGTAAAGATCATCACCGTTCAGCGTCTGTTGACCAACTCTCAGGCTCAATTGAGAGCGGTCGCCGGAAACCATTTTCAAACCTTGCAAGTAACGGTAAGGATTCGTTACTCCATCAAGGAAATTCATGAACACGTCACCAATAAAGTTGTTAATATGGTGACCAGGACGCATTGAAGTGTTCGCCATCTTCCAATAGCGAGTAACACTGTCAATGTACTTCATGAATTTGGCGACTTCTTCTTCATTTCGGCTACCGAAGCGTCCAATTGCATTGTAGACTCTCGCAACGTCTGGCTGTGCGTAAATACTTATGCCTGGTTTTATAGCAGCAGACTTTGGTGGCTTGATTTTCTCCAACTCATTTTCATGTGCCCAGATATGGTTGTCAGTAGGAATACCGTAGTGTTCGACAACCATTCTTTGAAACGCTTCGTTTGTCATTTGCCGTGTATGATCGGCCGCATGGGCGAGCATGATTCGATCAGCTTCTCGAATAGGCTTTAATCCACGATCTTCCGCTTGTTGCAGAGTTACGCGATCTGCACCAGTAGCACCATCACGAAGTCTTAGCCGCCGTGCAGTTCGAACCTTGTCGATTTCGTTCTTTGAACCACGCTGGTAGTAATGAAATACGTAGTTCTTTACTTCTTGCCCAGGAGTGTACTTCCCTGTATCAGTTACGTGTTCTGCAAATTTTTCAGCATTCGATTGCTGCCAGAATTTTTGAATATCTCCGAGGTCTTTTCCATTCTTGGAAATCTCACCGGAAAGATCACGACCCAATTCAGTTTCATCAGCAATTCGCCGCTTCTCAGCAGTTGTTAGACCCTTGAAAACGTCATTAATTCTTTGCTTCTCTTGTTCTAGAGAATGAACTCCACGTGTCTGTGCCTTGTTCCACAGCGTTTGAGTATCGCCCGGAAGCCAGTAATTCAAATCAAACGCTGAACGTATAGCTTGACCAGCTTCAGTGTTACTGAGAGCCGCCTTACCTTTTCGCACAGCCTGATACGGAGCATTGATGATTGGAAGCTTACCGAGTCCGGTACTCTTACCAAGAAGTCGAACATCAATTATAGGTTGATTTCGACCGTCTATCGCAGCGTTTCGACGAAGAGTCGCAAGCTTTTGATTCGCTTGGTCTGAAAGCATTTGCTTCTCAATAGCAACACGAGCATATGCCTCGGCAGTTGGAACATCCGTTCCACGACTAATCTCTCTCGTCATTATATCATGAGCAAGAGATTGGTACTTCGTCATATTCGTACCAACAGCACCGCCCGCCTGAACTACGTGAGAAATATCATTGACAACTCCCTTTGCTTTCTTAGGAATTGCCAAGCCGATTCCAGTAGTCAGACCCTTCTTTCCAGCGAGTTTTCCTGCCTGCTGTAGAAGACTTCTATCAATATCAATTTGCGATCGAATTCCAATACCGAGAGCATCTTTGACAGCCGGAGCGATTCCAAAAGATATATACGTAGTAGGATCGAGAGCAACTTCTGCGCCAGCGCCCAGTAATGGAGTAACTACTGGAATATCTGGCATTCCCAAATCTTGAAGTATCTGTGAACCGGATACTAAACCTTCATCATGAGCGGCTGCATTCCAACCAGCTTGAAGAGCATCTGTACCAGCTAGAGCAGATTGCCAATCTCCAGCTTTAACGTCGTTGATAATCTTATCCAGCGCTGCACCAGTATAAGCAAATGGCTTGTTCATCCAGTTAAGACCAGTACCAACCACACTCATTAAATCGTGGCCTGATCTTGCAGCTAGGTCAACCCAATCGCCAGGACTAAAAGCATCGAATGGTCCACCGCCTTGATTAGTGCTGGCTTTGTGAACTGCCGCAATTACATCTTTCTGTTGTTGTATCTGCTGTTGAAGAGTGGCAACTTTTAGAGTTGCTTGACCAACTGGAGTTGTAAGATCAAGCGGAGGTGAGGAAGGTTGGGCGCCCGGTTCTGTTGGTGGTTGTGTAGTTGTTGGTCCTGCTGCTTCTCCCGCTCCCACTGGCGGAGCCATTACTTGTTGACGTTCTTCTGGCGATAGCCCCGCTAAAGGATAATCTTCCCGAGTTGTTACTTCTTGACGTTGTGGACCTGTCAATCCCGCTAAAGGGTAAACATCACGTCCAGTAACTTCACGAATTTGATCACTAGTTAATCCTTGTAAACCACCTGCTCCTGGAAATACATCACGCAAAGCAGCTTCATCACGCCAATCAGGAAGCGTTCCGCCGTATTTCTGCGTGAGAGTTCCCTTTGCCCACGAAGTTTTCAAACCCTCAACAAGCGCTTTCCACTGTTCATCTTGTGCTTTCTGCGCAGCTTCAGGATGCGAGATATCGTACTCATGCTGCTTCGCTGCTTTATCCGCAGCATCCTTTGCATCCTTTGTAGCTTTATCAACCGCAGCTTGTTGTTCCCGCATAGTACGATTATAAAGCGTTTCCTGCGCAGTTTTAGCTCTGTTTGCAGCACTCTTAAGTGCTGTGTCCCACGGTGAAACGCCAGTCTTCTTATTCTTCTTAGAAGATTTAGCGGAAAGAACATCGTAGAGAGATTCACCATGCGGACCCATTAAGGAGCGAGATAGCTCTCCAAAATGCTCCATATCCACCATAGACATTAAATAGCCTGCCTTCCACCACCGATTCTAACCGGCTTTTCTACAACCTTCCCAGGTGGATTCCAAGTTATCTGCGGATTGTAAGTGGCAAGTCTTTCTGTCAAACCTTCATTTGGAGTAACGGCTCTCATAATTACATTGGCCGCTTGTTGATCCCCACCAGAAGCAGCTAAAGCTTCTTCCCATGTTGGCGGCCAATGATCTGCACTTGGCGTAGCGCTAGAAGCGCTTGAACCACCCCCACCGGAGCGTCGTCTCCCACCACCCCCTCCAGAGCCTCCAGCAGCCGCACTTTGTGCTGCGGCCAATTGATTCTGAAGTTGCAATTCTGCCAGTTTCAATTGACCTTGATTTGCCAACCACTGAGAATACAATTGATTAGGATCAGCCAAACCCCAATGTTGTGCAGCCATTTGAGCAATCGCAGATTGTGTTTGAGCACCAGTTGTCGCCGCCGAGAGTGCTCGTTGCTGCAAAAGATCGTCTATGATACTTTGTCTCTGACCAAGGACAGCTTGGGAATTTGCTCTGTTGGTTGCATTGATTGCTCCGAGACGAGCAAGCTGATCAGCAAGGACTGAAGTTTGACTACCTGCCCCTGTAGTTTGCCCAAGTCCAATAGAGTTTGCGAAATCTTGGTTCGCGGCCATTCGTCCTTGGCCAAACTGAGACACGTCTCTTCCAGCCTGGTCAAAATATCCACCAATAGTTGATCCAAGATTTGCTGTTCTCTGCTCATAATCCTGTCTTCCTGCGGTCAGAGCTTTCTGCAACTGATCATAATACCCGCCAACATTCTTACTTTCGTTAGTATACAACTGGCCTTCCAGAGTAGGAATAGCCAGAAACGGATTTGGAGTGAATGATTGCCCGGTGCCCTTGACAGCATTTGAAATGTCTTGGATAGACATTGGATTACCATTAGGATCAAGAATTTGAGTTTGACCCTGATATGCTTTGTCGAGGAAACCACCAGGCTTCGAGAATTCATCCCAGGCAGGACCGAGCGCACCTTGAAATTGAGCATTGCTCATTACAGCTTGAACCGGCATTTGCCCAACCTGATCCAAATACGGACCCTGATTGACCGGCAACGGTTTCGACGGCTGCAAAGCCTTTGTCAAACTAGCAATGTAATCAGGAGAACTTGTTGCAGTAGCCATTACGCTGGTGGCCTCCATCCTGGCGGCAAATTCATTCCATTACGTACAGCTTCAGCCACAGCGGCCCAATCAATTGGATTGCCGCTCGCATCAACTGGAGAAAGCGGCGGCAATTGTGCTCCAGACATTTGACCGTAGTAATTTGCTTGCATCTGCTGAAGCTGCTGAAGCAGATTTGCATTCGCTTGATCAACGGCTTGCTGTTGCTGCCGCTGTGCTTGCTGTTGAGCTTGTTGCTGAACCCAATCAGAAACGTTCTTGACGTACGCAGATTCCAGATCACCAAGCTTCGTCTGGTATTCACCTTGAATCCCAACTCGTTGCCCAGCAATACCACGAAGAGCATTCGCTCTGGCACTAGCAAGTCTGTCAAGAATGTCCGAATACCGTTGTCCGAGCAAAGCTCGCTGATCTGTTGTAATTCCGCTGGACAAGATACCTTGGAAAGCAAGTCGATCCATCAACTGCTTCATTGCTAAATCTTGTCCCTGCAACTGACTCGAACGATTCTTCTCATACGCTGTGTTAATATCTCCCTCTTGAAGATTGAGGTTATTCAGCTTCCCCATTTCGCCAGCGTAGAGATTTTGAACACCTGTATCGAATCCTTGATTGTACGGCATTCCAGCCAAATCCGTAGCGCCCGGAACAGATCCGAGCAATCTACGCTGTATTGCTCCCGCATCTGGCATTGGTCCCAATGCAGAATCAGTTGGAGCCGGAGCAGGAGTTTGATTAAGACCAACTACAGGGGCCATCTGCGATCTTTGCGATGCAAAGTCATTTGTAGGCAAAGCTGTCAATCCAGTTTGCCCGGCCATTTGATTCCGTTGCTCTTGGTAGTATTCGGGAGTATTCAGGTTGCCGGTAGGCATTTTCTGCTGCACACCAAACTGCGCAGGATCGTTTCGGCTGATTGTGCTAGCAAGTGCCATCAGAAACCACCCTGTAGTTGCTTCGTAGGTTTGCCAGCCTTACGTACCTTTTGAAGTCGGCGGGCAATTGCTTCCTGAGTAATCTGAGCCGGAGTGAAATTGAATCCGCCCAATTGCTGGCGGGTACCGACACGCGGCGCATTTGAAACTCCCTGATATACCGGCGTTCCTCTAGCAGCTTGGCCCATTGGACCGCGAGAGTCAACTAGTCCCAAAAGCGAAGCAATTAAGCCGCCGGAACTTCCCTGAGCCTGACCTGGTAAACCTCGTGATGGTCCCATTATGTTAGACTCCAAGAACAGTTAAGAGATAAATACACAATAGCATATGCACTATTTGGAGGACTTGAACCAGCAAATGCTCGAAGAAGAATTACACCATCTGCTTGAATATCAAGTCGTGTATATTGATCATTTTGTGGTACATTGTTAGATGCTATAGTTGAAAAAAGTAAATGTTGAGGTGGTCTATAACCTGCTGGAAGTATAGCAACTGTAGTCTCACCGCCAATAGCAGCAGCATGAACTACAAGACCTTCCAATCGTACCGTAGCCCCAAATTCTTCTAGACGATAACGAGCCGTCTGCCAACCGCCGCCATAATTAGTCCAACCAGTTGAAAAAGAAACTGCTTGCCATGCACCAACAGCACTTGCCCATTGCGTATCGTAATCTGTCGCTGATTTTTTAACAAGAGCTTGATTAGTTGCGCCACCAGTTGGAATCGCCGTAGAGGAAGTGGTAAGCCACTGTGTATCGTAATCTGAACCAGATTTTTTGGCAAGGACTTGATTGGTGGCACCGCCTGGAATTATTCCAATTCCTGGATCACCTTTGGTTCCACCAACGGGAAATATCATAACCCAACTAGCACCAGCGGACCAAGCAATAGCAGCAGCTGGTTGACCTTGTACTCGAATTATGTCACCTGCGACACAATCAAATATAGTTTCTACAAGTGACTGGAACCAATAACCAATAGGACTTTGAAGATCAGATTGACTTGCACGAACCGCTTTTACTGTAGAACCATTTGATGCATATTGAATAACTTGGACATTCATAGCATTACCACCAGTAGCATTTGAATATCCAACTAGTGCAGCCGAAGCTCTATATTTACCAGCTTGATTTACTATAATATCTCTAGTGTTAGCTGTAAACGTAAAGCCAACATTTGAACTTGGAGCAGCCCACGTTACATCAGTCCAAGTAGCAGGAGTAGCTGCAAATGTATTAGCTGAACCGTGAAAATAAGCAGGAGTATCCGGTCCAGGACCAGACGCCGCAAAAGTTACTGGCCCAACATCTTCAACAACTATACGCATTGGAGTAGTAGCATCGGCATAACAATAGCACGTACCAGTAGTACAAGCTATATAAACCATGTGAGTTATTGATGCTGCACTAGCTGGAGTTACGATAGTAAAGAAATCAAGACTATCTCCGTAGCCAGCATATGCAATAGTAGTTGAAGTTCCGTCAACAACAGTTCCGCCAGCGAATTCTCTAATCTGACATTGAAATACTGTACTAGCCTGGTTGATAACAGGTAGAAGATCAACACTAGTTTTGTAACGTCGCCCAACTACTGGAGTCCACGTTGCATTCAATCCAATGCTGGTATATGTTCCACCAACGTTACCGCTGTTAGCAGTTAATGTACCCTGGGCAACAACTCCCCAAGCTGAATTCCAGTTACTTGTTAGATAAGGAATCCACTGAGTTCCATCACTCAAATAGAGTTGTTTCAAACCTGTGTGGAAATACGTATCACCCGCCAAACCAACAGCCGGTGCAGCAGCATAAGGAGCCGCATTCGTAATTCCGTAGCTACGCATTAGCCAACTACCACCACACGATAACCAGCACCGAGAGCGGGATTGAAACGAATAGTAGCCGTATTAACAGTCGTTGCATCCCAATCTACTTCAACAGCAGTATACGGCGAGTTTCCGTTCAAAACAGTCAACATAATATCTCGGGTATTCAAGTTGTGAGTCACTACTTCAGGACTTGTTGTTCCAGTCAACGGAGCAGAGTATGACCACGCATATTTGTTATCTGCATATGCAACAGTTGCGATGACTGCTGTATTAACGTGAAGTTCGTCAGCATTGACGATGAGACTTGTATCACCAGCAATGACATTAAGTGTATTGCCGGCCTGAGTCATACCAGCACCAGCAACAATTGTGCCGACGCCAGCGAATTGAACCCACGTTGTCGAAGTAGTGCCTATTGTAATAGGCGCATCAGTTGTGCAGACCCATGAAGTATCAGCAAGTGTTGCACCTTCTGATACATATACTGAAGCGTTAACAAGTTCAGCACCAGTATCCGCATCAGCAGCACGAGTCCAAGCACCAGAAGCAGCAATGTAAATACCGTTTTGAGAAGCTGTTGTTTGATTCTTTAGAAGAAATCTGTCACCAGCAACAAGAGTGACACCGTCAACAGTAAGTAAACCAGTCAGAGCAACGTAGTTGGCAACACTTGCCAAACGAACTGTTTGTTTCCATGAAAGTCCTTGAACCATGTTATCAACATAGTTCTTACTTGCAGCATCCTGAATACCAGTCGGGTAATTCAGATTGGTAATTTTATTAAAGTTGAGGTTAATATCAGCCGTCGGAGCAGCCAGCGCAGACAATGGAATGGTTGAATGGGCTGCTGCATCGTGAACTGGATTACCGTGTCCGTGGTCTGAACGAGCCGCAGTAGTTGCTACACCATCAGTCTTTGTTGCACCAAATGTCTGCTCTTGAAGAATCGTACCGAACGAAACTGCACCGCCTTGAGCAGATTGCCATACTGTACCGTCATACCATTTGAGAATATTGTTCGTTGAATCAAACCATAGCTGGCCCTTTACGGGCGAAGCTGGCGGTGAACCAGAACCAAGATTCTGAACAACTGCTTGCCGCAGTTCATTCTTTTGAAGATCAACCGCTGCATAAAATACAGGCATTGTTCAGACCTAACTCAAGTAAGCTTCTCCGGCGACCGAGGCTGAAAAGAACAATTGAATTTCTGCGGCTGAGGCGTATTGCACATCTGGAAATATTTCTCGTCCAGTGGAATCCACAACAGTAATGTTTGGATAAAACGATAGACCGTGAAATATGTCCCAGAACGTAGCAGGAGATGATTGAACAAACCGATAAGTTCCACCGCCACCAGTTCCAGGTGTACCTGGCGGTCCTTGTGGTCCAGTATCTCCTTTCAATCCTTGTGGACCTTGTGAACCCGTAGCTCCTGTATCTCCTTTATCTCCCTTCGCACCCGTTATTGAAATAATTGAAATCCACGAACGAGTATCAAACGTTAAAGTTGGAGTATTGACATAGACCTGTGTTTCAATTTCATCACCAACCGCCATATCAAATATACCACTACCCCGAACTCCATCCCACCAGTTAGCTAGAGTACCAATATTTACTGATTCGTATTGTCGTATTACCGTGCTACCGCCACGTACTTGAACAAGATAGCATCCTGCATACGAAGAAGAAGCAGAACTTTGACCGCTTAGATGAATCTCAACGAAATACTTTCCAGCTACATCACACATTACTCTCTGAGCAGATGATACGTGGAAACCATTGGCTTGAACAAGCGTAATTCCACCATTCATAACCTCAACGCCAGTAGTAGTAATAGCTTTACTACCAAACTGACCCTGGAAGAATCCGCCGCTCGGAATCCCTGCATGAACGTGATCTTCTCTTGCAGGAGTATCCGAAATTCCTGGAAACGCTGTAGCACCTATTGGTTGCGGATCAACCGAAGGATGGAATGACAAACCAAAACGATGCCGTTCCGGCAAGTCATGATGATAGTAATCCAGGACTTCGCCAAGAGGATTATGAATAGTTTCAAGGTCTACAATTGGATTCTTCTGATTGTTATTCTCACTCATTTGAAATCCAATTTCGATACGTCGGCAAATCAGCAAGAATCACATCGACCAAACCTATTCCCTCTGAATTCATGTATTCCTTTAGAGGGCCATTAACTACAGGGTCGACGGGGAGGTTCTCTCGCAGATAGATTTCTATCTGTCGATATTGCTCTTCCTGCGTATCGTATTTCTTCAGTTCGTCTTCTACATCAGCCCGAGTTATCATGTATCCGCCGCAACAAGAGACTTAAGCATAATGACAAAGTTCATCGTGAGAATACGCATTGGAGCCGTTGTAACCTCGTCAATAGCAATGTCTAACTGACGGAAATACCCCGGCCCTTCAATTCTGTACACTTTTGGATCTTTGACAACAACTAGTCCAGCCGGTACGCGAACGTTGTCAATCTGGTTATCTATACCATACGTCACCTTTGGAATGGCGCCGATAGTTGAATCCAGTTCTGGAAGAAAGACCTTACAGCGTTTCAAATCAAAGGTGTCACCGAAATCCATGATCTTTGTTTTGAGATGGGAATTGAATGCAAATCCTTTATCCGTTGGATTTGTGTCATCCAAAATAAAGATCGACGTCGTATCGGTTGGTTCCACATTCCAACTATCAACTATCTGCAACGTTGGCGGCAGCGTTGTCAATCCACCTGAATTGTACCAGTTGAAGATGGATAACGGACGCCAGGCTTTCACGCCGGGGGCGACCTGCATTTCAGACCAGGCGTCCGCATCCAAACTGTACCAGAGGTAGGCGCAGGGAATAACCCCGCTAACCTGCGGCAGAGAATATTGTCGATAACAAACGAAAAGTCTTCGGTTGCTAAGCGACAATGCGCTATTTACATCTCTGTAAGGTTGCGGACTCTGCTTGAAATATCTACGAACACGGTTTGTAAGTTCTTTGAAGATAGCCCCATCAGAACGCCAAACCCCATCCCAAGAAAGCATATAGATTAGCCCCTGAAATGTAAGTACAGCATTCTCTGAGATGGCACCGCGTTCGGTATTCAAGATTCTTAGTTGCCACGAAGCAATGTTTCCAGCAAGAAACAGTTGCCAAACCGTCATTGTTTTGAAAAGCATAAGACGATCTGCAAAAGGCAATGAAGCAACCAAGGAAGATGGATCACCAGTTCTGATCTTAATAACAGAACTGACTCCCCAAGTATCAACGCCAGCCGGGCCAGGATCAGAGTAATATAAGTTACTTGATGTGCCACCATCACAAACCCAGAGCCTGTCTTTGAATGCAACGATGTGACTACCGGCTGGCGAACCTGAGACAGTTGTGAGTGTTGAGCCATTCCATTTGGCAACACCAGTACTGTCTACGAGATAGAGAACGTTGTTGTACTGAACAGCGTACCGAAATGCACGAGTAGCTGAAACGGTTGTAGACCAAGTGACGCCGCCGTCTGTACTTGCAAGCGTACGTTGATTTATACCGTCATTGAAATTCGCTACCAGTTGCGGTGAACCGCCAGTATCGTAGATTGCAAGAACCTTTGAAGCGCCAACACCTGTTTGTGGACTCCAAGATCGAAAACCAGGGCGCTTGACAAGAGTTCTTGCAACCGTAACATTGAAATTTACCAGTTCGGTAAACTCCGTATCACGGACCAAATCTGGATCAAGTTCATTATTGAGTCCTGCAAAACGGGAGATACTTTCTCTCCGCTCATACCGCCGCAGGCGTCGGGGGCCAGTTACGTTTACCATGTGTAATCCCAAGGATCAGGACGTACAGCCACATACGAATTGCTTGATGGATCGAATACAATTTCCGCCGATTCTGCCATGCGTTGTGAATGGGCCGCTTGAAGGGCATTGCGTTCGTCGTAGTCTTCGTTCAACTCTCTTGCTTTCATCATGCAGTAGTTTACAACATCTTCATGCATGTGAAGCGGAATGCCCAACTGATCGTTTCCATCATTCACAATAGGAGCAAGCTTCGGATAGTACAATTTCAGTACCTGCGACTGCGCCTGATTAGGGTCGGGATACAAATGAATCGTCTCACCCCATTTATACCAGAAAGGCTTTGAGTTGCCAGTAGTATGAACTGGATCACTCAACGCATACATATCGAGTTGATCCAGAGTTGTTTGCTGGATCACTTCTCCCTGGTATTCGACACGAGCAGCCCGAATGAAATCGGGCGGTAATTCGTAATCATTGTCACCAGGAACAGTATCCCAAATCTTTGTACCCTGTAGTACTTCAGTTCTGCGGCAGATATCATTTTGCGCAGCATTGACCCAGTCGATGATATCCGTTATACGAATCTGCGATTCATTCTCGTCACCGAATGAACGTTGAACTCTACGAATAACATCATCTACGTTCACGTTTCACCACCCCATAGTCGTCCTGAAGTGTAACTTTCTCACCTTCAGTATTATGGAAGGTATACGTAGTTCCAGCCCGAATAGCGTGTTCCGCTATATCACGAGCTTCTTCTAGTCGTTCTGCGAAGCGCTGTCGTTCTCCGGCTCGTAGATGATCGTTATTCGCGTCGATCCGCTCAAGAATTGAACCACGCAACGTGTCAGCGTTATAGATTCTTTCGTAGATTCTTCCATCGAGTTGCCAGGTTGTAAAGACGACTCGATCAAATCCATCAGCGCAATGCTCAATGATTCGATAGGGGGCATCAGTAATTTCTTCAAACCTTCCTGGATCGAGGAATTGAACATCAAGCACAGGCCATCGTCTACGAATTTCTTCAACTACACCAAGGACGTCTTTCTCCACCCTTACGCCCCTGCCTAAATCGATCAAACGTTGCGCAGTATGCGGATCGGTAGTTCTGCCTGACATTTGATTCCCCGCCCCGTAGCCGGCCATTCCCGACGTAACTACAGGGCGGGAGAATTCACCGGGTCAATTAAGACTCAGTGAGGTTGTCGAGGCAGGCATTCGCATTTCGCTGCGTAATACCGACCTGCCAATACTTACGCATCAGCGCCTGCCACGAGTCGTAATCGACGACCCACTTCAGAATCGAATTGTCGTCGTCAGCCCACGCCCAATCCTTCGAGCGATAAACCTTCCACTTCGATTCGTCGAGCATATACATGATGGAGACGGGTGCATCCACATCTTCGACAACTGGGATTTCTGTCCCATAGTTGAACGGAAGACCCTGGAAACCACCAGGATAGCTCTTTGTGTCAGTGAAACGACGCTGCTGAGTAAGCAGGTTGAAATACGAACGCCGCACACCGAGACTGGTGAGAATAACTGAAACCTTTCCACCATTTCGCCGTACAGCATCGCACGTCTTGATCATCAGGGCTTCGGAAAGCGGGCGGTTTGTTCCCGGCCGGTCAACTACCGCAGCCCAAAGCGGCTGAGTTGCAGGATCGACGCCATGAATTGCACCCGTCGAATCTACAATCGAACCGATTCCCTCTGGTTCCTGCAAACGGTTACCCATTCGATAAACCGCATGGCCTGTAGTTGTTGGGCCAAACGAAGTCGAGAAAGTAACCGTGTTGGTTGCATAGTTGATCGCTGTAATTGTCGTCGGCGCACCAACTGTTGACTGAACACCGCCGGTTGCTGAACCGGAAGCCGCAACAAGAACATCAACAGCTTCACCAAGCTGAAGGTTCTGGGCGTTGTCAACCGTATGCGCTGTTGCGGTTGCCGTGTCGGTAATGAAGCAGATCGCTCCGTTTCCCTGACGGTTCCCGTAAGCAATACGGTTTGAGTCCTTCGCAAGATCGTCCTTGAGTCGATTCATTTCCTCATCAAGAGCCGAAGCGAAAGCCTGGAAATTTGTATCTGCCAACTGCATTGTCGGCCCAGAGAGTCGAATACGGCCGTAACCGTACTTCAGACGAACTTGGACCGCTGCGTACGCCTGGTTACCGGGATTGGAAAGCTGAGTTTCCTCTGCACGGTACGAGATACCAGTATTGCGCTGGACACGAATTGGGAAAGTGACATACTTTCCACCAACCGTCTCCACAATGCCGTCAGAGGATTTCTCGATCCTCTTCAGCGCATTGTATTCCTCGTTGAGTTGGTCCTGAATTCGACCCTCGTAAATCTCCTTCAGGATGGCATTCACGGTTGTGAGAGTTGCACCCATCTATTGTCCTTGTTCTTTGGCGAGTCGGAGCATTTCTGAAACTACATTTCGTGTGTCCTGACCGGACGCTTTAGCAGGATTGAAAGTACCCTGCTGCCCAACTGCACCACCGCCGGACAAAACTGTAAATGCCTGGCGTTGCGAATTGCCTCCACCATACTTACTCTGGAATTCAGCTACGGCTTGAACACCGTCCATTCCAGTGGACATTTTCGCGAGGACGTAATCCTCATCGAAATTTCCATATTGAGCGGAGAGCCAATTCATATAACGATCTAGTTCAGCATCTTCAGCAGCTTCCTGATTCTGAGTGTTCATTCCGATCACTCGCTCAGCTAAAGCTTGAAGAAGCTGTCCCTGCTGATCCATTTGCTTTAGTCTTTCGACCGCAGCGGGAGGAAGATCACCCCATTCATCTGTGGGACCAACTTCGGGAGCAGGAGTCCCGAAATGCTCGTGGAGTGTCTTATAAACAGCCTGCGGATTATCCCGCAAGTATTCATAGACAGACTTCCATTGAGCTAGGTCTTGATAAGAACCTAGTTCAGTGTACGGTTGGAAACGAGCATAAATGTCATCGAAGCGACGCGTTACTCCTGCGTCCCAATCTTTGACATACCGGCCAACGACTTCTCTATCAGCTTCCGGTACTCTAGCTAGAAAATCGTTGGCAAGCCCTTGTTCACCACTCTGTGGTGTTTGCTGCGGTTGGGTTCCACTTGGCGCAAAGTCATAACTTGGCGGAAGTGGCTGACCCCCTTGATCTGACATTTATTCTCCTTACGGTCCAAGCACTCGCATTGCGTAGACCATATCGTTAAAACTCATGGTATTGAGAACTGCGGTTGTGTAATACGCACTTAGCGCAGCCAACCGTGTTCTCATTGCTGAAACGTTATTGAAGTTGTTCGAGTTGTAACCGGCGATTACTTCATCACCGCCATTAATATTTGACGGGCCAGTTACAGCCGCCTGCGATTCTTTCGCTATGTTCGCCTCGTTTCCGATTTGAACCCATCCACCAAGTGTACTCATTGCGGCCCTCCGGGCGGTAATTGAGGCGGTGCAGCAGGTCTGCCCATTTGCGCCGGCATTGGTTGTGCCTGCTGCATCGCCTGCATCTGCTGAGTTTGGTATCTCTGCTTGTGTTGCATCAAGTGTTCAAGCAATACTTGTTTCGCACCATCATCCGCCAATTCATATTGCTGCGTTTTCATATACGCTTCGTGACCAGCAATGTGCGCCACATCATTATCCCATTCATTTACAGGGAATGGTTGCGGCGGCATTTGTTGCGGCTGCATCATGCCGGTTGTTGGATCAGGTACCAAACTAAGCCCAGGTTGAGCTTCCATCATCTTGTCGTTCTCACGTTGTACCTGACGATCATCAGCCAGAGATTCGTCGTACATACGATCAGTTTCAACAAGATGCATGAATTTCAAAACTTGTTGCGGAGTTATCCATCCTCGCGTTCCAAGCTCGACAAGCATTGCTTGGCGGGCGGCACGACTTCTAGGAGCCGACGAGCCAGCTTCGACTGTGTAATCGACGTTTCCGTTAATCGATTCACTTGTGAACTCTTCGACTTCGTAGGTTTGATTGACACCGAGAATACGAACAACACGCGGTTGATCCCAATTTTCATGGACGTGGAAAAGAACATGCCGCCCTATCTTTTCTGTCGCCTCTTCAATGCTCGCTGTAGAGCTTGAGAGTTTTGAATCGTTCTCTTCCTGGAGATATGCAATTGCTGAAGCCGCTGTAACGCCCGGCGGCGTGCGGCCCTTCGCGATCTCATATTGTCCCGAAATATCATCTATGTCTTTCTGGACGCGGTCGATTTCCTGAATGACGTAAGTAGGCAGAGATTGGAGAGGGAGAGGTTCTGGCTTTTGAAAACCCGGCTGGTATTGAATAATGAGGCCAGGCTCGGATGTAATCTTACGAGCATCAATTGATCCTCGAACCGCAACAAGTTGAGGCTTCGACATACGATTTTTAGCCTCAATGATCTGGGATCGAGTCCGGTTGTATTCCCTTTGTAGAGGAATGATATCAACCAGAGTCGAATCGCCCCAGAATCTTCCCGACTGAATATGATCCATCTTTGCGAACGGATATTCGTTGTGGGAATACGGCCAGCCTTGAACTTCCTGGAGAAACTGACTATTCGCATATGTCAGTACTCCACCCTCTGGATATTTACGACAGGGTTTAATCCACATCTCCTTGACCATTATGTATTGATCAGGAGTCTGTTGAGATACACCGATTGCATTCAGGAACCGCTGTTCCAGCAAGCTGGCAGACACATTTGTGTCTGGTGCAACATCTACACCGAACGAATCTTTAACCCAATCACGAGATTTCGCCATAGCATGGATTACTACAGGCTGCAACTCAAGTTCTTCTTCTTGAGGTTCCAAGACATAGATATGGAACGCATTCACCGGCTCGATTACAATACACCCGGGAACTCCAGATGGGTCTGGTTTATCCTGGTTGTACGAATCCTTGATGAAAGCTGTACCTAGAAGCGCCATCCAGAAAACTCCACGTCGGAGAATTCTGTTGTAGCGCAATTCATCCATCTCGTACTCAGCAATCATTTGCGCAGCACGAGCAGCCTGCAAATCATCGTCGTCCGAACCTCTCGGCCGGACATATGCTTGCGGCTCTTCTTTCGTCAGCTTAGAAACTTCGTTACGAATAAGTGGTCTACACTTATTGGATACGAGCCGGACACGCCAAGTTGGAGCGGCCGGTTCGTATAGCCGAGCAACGTTTTGATTGGAAGGTGTTAACCATGTGACGTACTGCCGGCCAAAATAAAACGCGAGATTCATGTACCATTGGCGCTCAAAAGGTTCGCGCATTCGCTTTGCGCGGGCGAAAAGTCCTTCAGCCCACGCAACAGTTTGGGCGAGTTCAGCTTTACCTGCTGCGGTTTTAGCTAGTTGTTGGTCACCATCTGGCCCGTTAGGGTAGATCGAGGCCAAGCTCGCTTCTGTCGTACTCATCCAAACCCGTTTCTACAAGAGTCTCGCCTAAGGGATAATTCATCCCAAGCATTTCTGCGTACTTCCTCATCTCGTTTTCATCCGACAGTCCTATTCCTTCACCATCCTGTTCTAGTATCCGGTTGGACTGCGACGAAGTCAAGACCTGGAAATGCTCCCACTTTATCGTCATCAGACGATTTAGCAAGTCGTTCACCTGCTGGCTCTTTGCTAACTCCGATTTCTGGCTCTGGCTGATCAAGGTTTTTGTGAGCCAGAAAATCAGCAAGCTCGCTTGAATCGTGACCAGAAAGAGAAGCAATAGTGGCCAAAGCGGATTCATATCGTCTCGCTCTTTCTAGAAGGATTTCTCCAAGATGTTCGAGTTCTTCGATTCTCTCTTCGTGAGCATGAACATCTCCACACCGGAAGAGAAATGCCATTGTTCCACAGCAGAAATTACAGAAGTAGATGTTACCCCAAAACTCTGCTTGTTTTTCTATATCGAGAAACCAAGGCCGATCCGAATCCGAACCGCCACAAATAAGACATACTCCTGGCACAAATTGTGCGTTAGTAACTACCTTCATTTCGTTGTCTTAGCTGCCGCCTTGGCCGGTTCTGTATCAGCAGGAGCCGGAACAGGCTCCTCGGTAGGAGTCGGAGCAGGTTCCTCATCTGTGGGAACTTCCAGTGGAGCCGATTCGAAATTCTCGACGCCAGTGAATCGAACCATCAGATTCGTGTCGTGGTCGGAAAGAGGATAGACCTGCGATCCGTGGAAACCGGAGATAGCAACTGTAGCTCCCGGCGTCGGGTCCATTTCGAAAGCAGCAACAACCTCTTCCTCGGGTGAGATTACTTCGAGGCGCATTACCAATCTTCTCCCAAAAAGAAATCTGGCTCGGTTGTGTCCTTCTCTTGAATTCGCATTAACTCTATGTCGTAATCGGCCTCCTTCTTCCGGCTGACCGTTGCCGTCAACATATCTGGAACCGGAGTTGGTTCCATGACTTTACCTTCCATCATCGGACGACTGGCAACACCGTAACGAAGCGCATCCATACAATGGTCGTCCTTCTTGTGAGGTTCCTCCTTTGGATTCTTATCGTCACGAGTTCTTGCTGTAGCCCATGTTGCCCAGCGGTATTTAGCAAACTCTTTGATTGTCAACTCACAATTACGAGTGACAAAGAGAAGTTTTTGCCTTAACCTTTGCGCGACAAGATTAATGCCAGCCTCAACGTCATTATTTCCAGGAGCAATATTAATCCCGTTATTGGCATATTCGATATGAACGCTTGTCCCAGTGATTGGATCGCTGTTAACAATAGAAGGATCACCCACAGAATAAGCAGGGAGTATACCAAGATCACGCTGTTTAATGTGTACGAGTCTTGCGATATCACTAACGACCAAATGATCGACGTAGATTTCATCGTAGATTAGTATCCTTCCGTCAGTATCGGCGCAGCCGAAAAGCCATGCGGTTGGATTATTAAAACCGTGATCCATCATTCTGAAGTGCGTCCATTCCTTCTGCATATTCGGCCAATATACCGAATTAACTACAGGGGGCAGGACAGCCTCCATTGA
>Ga0126379_10000178_pt1 | contig 32260 bp, 18 predicted proteins | sample PanSoiMetPlot_24_FD_92640 | JGI IMG/M metagenome (GOLD analysis project Ga0126379, IMG submission 92640) | Tropical forest soil microbial communities from Panama - MetaG Plot_24 | ecosystem: Environmental > Terrestrial > Soil > Tropical forest > Bulk soil | place: Panama | collected 2016-02-17
GATAGAAATCACCCTGACACTGCTTGTCATCTGGTATGCATGGACTTGGCCGAAGCAACCAAACCTCTGACGGCGGTTACGACATAGAAGTCGGCTATCTCTCCTAGTTGGCGTAACATCCCGATTACACTCATCATCCATTAACGTCATCATTGCTCCGGGCACAGACAGAGATTGGCACCAAGTGCCAAGGATTCGGGTGCGCCTTCCCCGGGTTACGAGGCGGCTGGTCCAGGACACCGTGCCAAGTTTTATTTTTTTGCGACCTGCATACGGCACGGAAAACTTTCCCTGAAATTGTAGGCGAACAAATAGCGAACATGCTACATTTGTTCGTATGCCACGCGGGAAGATCGACTTGCAGAAGGTTCGGGCATCCCTGAATATGGTTTGCCCTGAATGTGGACAGTCACTCACTCCTGCGGAGCGCATGAGAATCGACAACAACAAGTTGAAGTGCATGAAGTGTGGAGCGATTTTTGTTCCAGCTCCGAAGGGACAAGGCCCAGAGTTGCGGACGAGCTAACCGTGCGGTTCGCTCGATTAACAATGCCACGGCCCCAAGGGATGGAATGAGGCGGTAGAGAAGATCAGAGTAACCGGAGGCCCAGAAAATGACATTGTGGGAATCCTTTGAAGTGGTGCGCCCTTCTGTTGTGGCATTTATGCCCGTAGTTGTTCCGCGAGGCCCGAAAGAACGCCCGCAGATGTTTCCAATCATCGGGACCGGCGTGATTATTGGCGACGGTTTGGTTGTCACAAATGCGCACGTCATTGATGCATTGGTAAAGCTCCCACGACCTTCTGACTTTCCAGCCGATAAGTTCCCGTTCGTAGTAACTCTTTTTCACGCGGTAAAACCTGGCGACAATCCGGCGATTACTGTGGAAAGCGTAGCAGAGGTCTCTCTTGAGGTTATCGGTGTTTTCAGAGTCGATGGCCTGGTTCCCACGAGCGAAGGGTGTTACTACGGTCCCGAGAAACCTGATTTCAACATTGTGCGCGTAAAGGCAAAAGGGTTGCCACGTGTTGAACTGGAGCCGAATCCACACAAGCTGATTGAAGGAATAGAGGTAGGAACAATTGGCTATCCGATGGGAACCGAGGCGCTTATGGCACCCGGATGGGTTCACCAATTCGGCCCATTCCTTCAGCGCGGCATAATTAGTGCGGTACTTCCGACAAGATGCAAAGCGCCCCATTCATTTGTGATTAACTTGCTCAGTATGGGCGGTGCAAGCGGCTCACCTGTTTTTCGCGCTGACAGCGGTCACGTTATTGGCATCCTTAATGCCGGGTTAACCGAGATGCGCCCGACTTTCGGTAAGGTAGGAAATCAAATTCAGTCAACCGGTTTTGCCCAAGGCGGAACCAACTTCACATATGTCGTACCGGCTTATTACATTGCAAATGCACTACGTGACATTTCGTTGAACGGTCAGTTTGCTCTCCCACCAGATACACCGGACCTTAAAGAAATAATCAAGAACAGACCCGCCCAAGAGAGGCCGGGTTCGGGGCAGATCAAACCTCTCACAAGGAAGGACGATTCCCCAAACGAGTTTGATGTTCATATTGAGACTGTTAATTTTCCCAAGAGCTAGAGTCGTTACTTCCATGCCCCGAGCGAGATCCCCCGTCCAGGATGTCTTGCTGCGCCTTGTTCCATTTCGCGTAGTATCGCTCGGTGATGGTGACAGAACTGTGACCGAGAGCACGGCTCACCTTGCGAACGTCCACGCTCGCTTTGCGCAGCTCAACGGCGAAATATTCTAAAACAGCGGTGATCGGCGTCACTGCATAAACCCGCCGTGATGTAACACCATTCCAGCGGTGCGGCTTACCTTGGCCCGTTTTCCCTTCCTGTGACAGTGAGGGCAGGGGGAGGGTGCTGGAAGACGCTGAACGAACTACGTCAGGTAAGCCTCACTTCTGTACGGGAATCCAAAAACCAAACCCATGATAATGTTTACGGTTTTCACTCTCGCCGGAATCGTGCTTTGCATTACGCGACATTGGGGCTGGGGAATCTTGTGCTTTGTAATCGCCCTACTGACGCTATTTTTTATGATTTGAGAGTATCCGTGGCTAGCGTCACTTCTTCGACTAGAAAACAGTGACATCAGGCTCCATGCTGTTCACATGCCGTTCGCGCTGCGCTACATCGAAAAGACAGTAAATCGTGCCGCCTGTTGCGTTCTAAGTTGTTGAAGTTACGTTGTGGCGCGGATTCGAGTCCTACCTGAGGAGCCATTCTTCAGCGGTTTACGCGCCTTGCGCTCTGTCCTGCGCTCTACCACCAAAAGCAAGTTGCGCTACTTTGTCGATTGCGGTAGCCATCTCATCCGTAACAACGTCACCGTAAATGTTGACGGTGGTTCGTATGTCCGCGTGACGCAAATCCGCGACCCGAGTGTCTGCTCCGGCCTTCGGCGGTAACTATGAACCAAGAATTCCCTTGACTCCGACCGGTCTTCTCATGGAAGGCGTTAGCACTCTTCAACCAAGAGGAAAAACTTTTTCCTCTGGCTAAATGGGTGATATCAGGATTTCTCGTCAGTTGCCCGTTCGCTTGTAGCCTTCAGGAACTTCGAAGAACGCTGGATCGGGCTCCGTCCTAGTGATCTCATTCACTGCCATCGTCTTGCTGCCACTGCGAGGATCGTTGTGCTTGATCAAGAGATTGATGCGCAGGTCGGCGGAGTACCAGTACTCGTCTGTAACAACGAGTTCTTTGCCGCCGGAATCGGCCGGGATAATCTGCGTTTGCCTTATTCCATGGGCCGATACTCCTTCAATCTCACGTGTACCCAAGTCTTCTTCCTTTGCGAACTCGTTGGGCGGAGCCTGCCCGTCGGGAGCAACAAAACGAAGGGAGGGTGGCTCTGTGGCGGGAGGGTGATTCAGTACCACGGTCCGGTAGACTTTATTGCTAGCATCGATGTCCGTCGAGATGCGAGTCTGCGGGTCGTACAAATGAATGTGCAGCAGCTGCGGCGTTTTCGTACTCGAAGCGGGAACAGGATCCCGCGATTCATTGTGGATACGGCCTTGGCTGTCGCGGCCTATGTTTCGGACGTTCTTGAGCTTGATTGCAGATCCATCGTTGTTGATGATCGTTCGTTCTATGCGGATCACAGCGCTGAATGGCGCATTCGCAACGGGTGTGACAAAAATGTCTTGTGCACTGGCTCCAACACTGCTGAAAGCAAGCAGGGCAATAGCGTATACCGCGAGCAGGAAAGGTCGAGAAGACATGAGGCCCTCCCAGGAAGTGATTGCGCGAGAATACCATAACCTCACTGGTCAAGCAGGTCTAAGACGTATGGGAAGTCAGTTGATGTAAGAGGCCCCTCCCTTCGTGTCGCTTTTATGTGGGTTGTAATAAAAGCGCATGGTTCCTACACTCCCTTTTTCCAGTTCGCGTCACTGCCCTTCTTCAGGCGAATTGTGAGTGAGCCATCCGGGTTGGTTTGCTCGTGGCAGGCCCAGCGGACCGGCCGCCGCACTCCCTTGACCTCCAATTCAGCCCGAAGCTTGACCTGTTCGCCGTCCATGCCTCTGGGAAGGATGAGTGAGCACAGGCGCATGTGGCCGGCGTAGGGTTGTCCGGGATCAAGATTGCCACCGACTTTAACACGACCATCAAGAGTTTCAGCGTAAATGCCTAGCACCCCTGGAACCCCCGCAACGCCATCGTTCACGATCCCAACGATGAGCTCCATGGTGTCATAGCGTTTTCGTTGCCAGACCAACGACGGGCGAACGCGATATCCGAGTCGCTGCTCCATGGCACGGAGCGAATCGGGATATTTCTCGTAGTAGCGACGAATGTTGTCGGGTTCGGTCCAGAGCGCGAAATAGTTGGTGCCGATGTCCAGCGCATGAAACCCGGCGCACTCGCGATAGGGCAAGGCCAATGAGCCGCCGATTTTGTGCGGGTAATCGTCGTGAGTCTGCGCTTCGTCATCTGGCCCGACAAATGTCAACTTGGAATCGGACAGCTTACTCAGGCATTCCTTTTCTTCTGCCGCGAATTCCGGCAACACATAATGGCGATTCTCTCCGTCTTCCATGACGATCGCGCACCACGGAGGACGGTGACTCAGTTCCTCAATCTGAATCGGCTCATCCATGATCAGGCTATCGGAGCGCAGCCAGCAACCGGCGCGAACCGACATATCCTGGACCTGCCGGTTACCGACATTGCTGATATCCGGCTGAGTGTTTACTGCGAGTGGGGTCCTTTTCCAAGCGTCCATCTGGAACTGCGTCATACGGACGAATGTTTTTTCCGCTGTCAGATAATCTGAGAATGGGCTCGGGATGTCGTTGGTGTGACCTTCTCCCCAAAAACCGTACATCATGAGATCCATAAACTCAAGGCGAGGGTCGCCGTCGAAGCGGGCAGCAAGTAATTCATTCAAATCTTCAAAGGCCTTTTGAAATTCCGGATGGTCGTAACGCGGCTCATAGAAATCAAAGCCCGTGTGGTGTGCCGCGGATCGGTGACCGATGTTGACGACGGGGACTTTCTCGCGCACAAAGTCCGGGAGGGAGAGTTTCTTGGGTTGGATGTTTGGGCTTGATAACTGAATCCGAAATCCTACGCCCAGATTGTGCCGCTTCGCCGCATCGAAGGTCGCATCCCACACCGGAGACAATTGTAGTTTGCCTGGACCTGCGTGGACATCTCGCCAATCGCAGCGAATATATAGCACATCAACGAAGGGCAGCGATGCCATCTTTTCGACCGCCTGCTCCAGTGTCTCTTTGCCGCATTGAACTGTGAGCGCAGGACCGTTTTCCTCCCAGCTGTAGCCGACCAACCCGGTGCCAAAATTCCGGATGTGCTTCCGCGAAGGTTGAGTCACAAAGATTGTGAACCAGCCTTCGTCCTGACTGATACCGAACGGTCCCTGGTCGAGTCGATTGCTTACGGTGGGGCCGCCGAAGTTGTAACCTTCCCAGAGATGATCGGGAACATCGGCAAGAATTCGTGGGACAGCAACCGTGCTGGCGCCTGCAAAGACTGCTCCGATCTTCAAGAAGTCCCGCCTGCGCATAATCGACGCCTCCTTTAGGTTACAAAAACACGGCGTGCTCAGGCCGGTGATGCAGATTTGGGCGCAAAGTGAGCGACCCGTCGTCGTTCAGCTTCTGGTGACAAGCCCAGCGAGCCGGATAACGCATGCTCTTCACTTCGAGTTCACTGCGAAATTTCAGTCCGTCAAATTTCGTTCCCCGCGGAGCCTTTGCGCGCCGCCGGGAATCACAGCTAGAACTCTAGCTTTAAGGCAAGCTGAACCTGTCGTTGTGGGATCACCGTTGAGGTGATCACACCGGTAGATCCAGGACCATCGTCGATGTTGTTGTCTGGCTGAGAGAAGACAGGATGATTGAAGGCGTTGAAGAACTCGGCACGGAATTCCACATGAAACCGCTCGCTCACGTTGAACATTTTGCGAGCGGACAGATCTGCGCCCTTCTCTCCCGGACCCTCAAGGATATTTTTTCCTGCATTGCCGAAGCAGTTGCAGGTGGGATCCTCAAAGTCATTGACGTTGAACCACATGTTGATGCTCGGATGGGCGAGATGGCCGCTCCCGATTTGTTGCGCGCGCAGCAGTCCCTGAGAGCCCGTGTTAGTTGGGTCGAAACCGATGAGTGGCGAAAATGGGAAGCCCGAGCGGAACGTGACGATGCCCCCGATGTGCCATCCACCCAAGACGGCGTCCGCTACCCCACCACGGTTCAAGTACTTCTGGCCTTTGCCAACGGGAATAGCGTAGTCGACGCTGTTGACCCACCGCTGCCGGTTATCGAAGTCCGATAAACCTTTCTCTGCGGCAAGGTTGTAGCTGTTCTGAGGCCAGGGCGCATTGCAGCAGATTTCGGGCTGGTCGTTGATGCTCTTGCTGAAGGTGTAGGCGCTCAGGAAATAAAGGCCGTGAGATGACTTCTTCTCGGCCTTGAGTTGAAACGCGTGATACGTAGAGTTTCCGCGATTCACGATCGATGTGAACCCGGCGTATTGCGGATAGGGCCGTGCGCTCTGATTAAACGTCGCGCTTGGTGTGGGAATCTGGTTCTTGTCAACGAGTGACTGCAGATGGGTTCCCTTGCTACCCACATATGCAGGAGTGATCAGGATATTGCCAGGGAGTTGGTACTCGAGGTTGAGATTCCACTCGTCATACACACCGGTATGCAGTCGCCAATCTTGACTGGTGACGCCGAGTGTCAGGTTGCCAATATTGTTGGGATCCAACGCCGGGAAGCCGGTCGCTGGCGTCATCCCCAGGGCAGGCGTAAAGCCATCCCCTGTAAAGCTCGGCTCGAAGAAGAACGGCCAGTTGTAATCGGTCTGTAGGGGATCGCCGGTGCGAATCTCGTTGAAGATGAAGAAGCGACCATAACCAGCTCGCACAACGAGAGGGCGGGATGGGAACGGACTGTAAGAAAACCCTATGCGCGGCGCAAAATCGGCCTTGTCGACATTCGCGAGATGCTTGGGGTAACCCTCTGTTCCAGCGGGAATGATTGTTCCGGTCGTGTAATCGAAATTGCTTTGCCGGTTATGCGCCTCGTAGAAGGGTGTGGCGTAATCGTAACGTAGACCGAGATCCAGGGTTAGATTTGGTTTGGCCTTCCAGGTGTCCTCGACAAAGGCACCGTACGAATGCTGCCGGTTGCCGAAGTACGTGACGGTCGATATCACGGCAGAAACGGGATCGCCCAGGAGCATGTCGGCAAGTCCGTTGCCGGTGTTCTGCTGATTGCCAGGATCGATGGCCGTGAACTGACCGCTGAACGACACGCGCCCACGGGGCTGGCCTATCTGGAGCAGATTGAATTGGTCAAAGCGGAACTGCGGTCCCATCTTGAGCCAATGCTTGCCGTGCACAAAACTGAGTGTGTCATTGAGCTGGATGTCTTGAGTGGTACTCCTTGTCGGTGTGTAGCCAGGTTCACCGAGCCTCCGGTAGCCACTAGGCTGCATTAAGGTCAGGCCGTTAATAAGTGGATTGTTGGCAACACCGGGAAATTGCAGGCCCTGTGGCGGATAATTCTGTCCGTAGGAAGGGATATTAGAAACGTAATGGACACGGTTGAACCCAATGCGCGCCGAATTCACGAGATTCGGGGTGATCGTATGCGTGTAGCCGAGCACCAGCCCGCGCGTGCTCAAAGGCCGATTGCCCGTATTGTAACTTCCGCCGTCCGCAAGGCCGGAGAATACGGGGGCCTGGAAGCGATGATCCTGACTCAGGGAGAACCGTTGGAAGAGCTGGATCTTCGATGAAACCATCTCGTCCACACGAACATCCGTCTGGTCTAAACGGTCGCTTCCCGGGGCGTTCACGGAGTAATTGTTACCACCGGGGCTCGTGACCACCGGATAGAGAGCTGCAAAATTCAGGCCCAGTTGATTCAGCGAGGCAGTGGGAATGATGTTGGCCCGTCCGGTGATGGGGAGGCCGGTCGTTGGATCGAATCCGAAGGCATCTCGCACCGTAGAGCCGTTGACTGAGCGAGTAGTCGTGGGATCGTAAATCTCGTTGGAGTAAATCGGCCGGCCCAGGGCATCAGTGCCGGTTATGGTGGTGAGGTCAAGAATATCGCTGAAGTCTCCGGTGGTCTCGGCCGCGCTTGGCACGGTTACGATGTCCGTCGTGGCGGAGCGAATCCGCGTGCCTTCGTAATCGCCAAAGAAAAAGACTTTCTCCTTGATGATCGGCCCACCGATTGTGGCGCCAAACTGATTCTGCTTGTAAGGCGCTTTCGGCAGAGACGTGCCAAAGCCGTATTGCGCGGAATCCAACGCGTCATTGCGCAGGAACTCCCACGCGCTCCCGTGAAATTGATTGGTTCCTGACTTGGTGGTGGCATTAATGACCGCACCACCACTTCGTCCAAATTCCGGCGAGTAGTTCGAGGTCTGAATCTTGAATTCGGCGATCGCATCCACGCTACTCAAGATGGCAACGTCTCCATTGTCATTCGAATTGTTGTCAATGCCATCGAGCATGAAGTTGTTTTGGTCGCCGCGCATCCCATTGACGGCAAAACTCCCGCCTGCGTTGCCGTTGGTTGGCGAGCTGCCCCCGTTGACCGGTCCCTCGATGACTTTCGACACTCCCGAGGTTAGCTCTGCGAGGTCGGTGTAACGCCGCCCATTTAGCGGCAGCAACTCCACTTGCTGGCTGGTCACAACATCGCCCAACGATGCGGTCTCGGTCTCCAGCAGTGGAGGCGCCCCGCTGACCTCCACGGTTTCTGAAGCTGAACCGACCTGCAGCGTGAAGTCAACTCGAATCGTTCGTTGGACGTCGAGAACGATGTCCTTGCGGATTTCCTTGCGGAATCCGGTGAACTCGACCGACAGGGAATATCGCCCAATATGGAGCGGCGTAATTACGTAGTTGCCCTCAGCGTCGGTCTTGACGCCCATCGGGACACCAGTATCTATGTTGATTGCATTCACGGAGACGTTGGAGAGCGCTGCACCGCTCGGATCCTTCACGGTCCCCACCAAACTGCCGGTATCCACTTGTGCGAACCCAATCGCTGTCGCACTGATCAGAAGAACGACCACCATGAAAATGTTTCTCATAGCAGACACTCCTTTATGTCGCCACCTGATTTTTCTCTCTACCTAACGTCGTTCCATTTGCAGCACCAAGGCCCACCGCTTCATGTTGTCGTCTGAAGCCTCTAGTGCTTCAAGGCAGACATCAATCGTTACGATACCTTTCGAAGTCGTTACGTTTTATATCGTGTGAGGAGTGGTTGTCCAGAACAAAATAACTAATCGCCAGGAGTTGAAATCGTGAATTGTCCGCAATGAAAGCAATAAACGTGGTTATTTCGCGTTTTACGCAATGGCTGTGCGGAAAAGGTGAATAGAATTGATTCGATACAAAACGAAACATATGATAACGTTGCCTGCCCAAGTGGATCAGTCAAAATCTGCCGGGCACAGTGCGTGCGCTTTCTCTTGAAGACGCGAGCCAAGAAAAACTTCTCAATAGCGGTGGTTCTCACGTTGCTTCTTGCCCCAATACTTGTATCTTTTGCGTAAGAAAAGCCTGCACAACAGAAGCCAACGCCACCCATCGTGAAATTAGCAGTTATGGCTGATGGCCGCATAACGTCAACGCAGCAGCAGCTACTATCCAGTCTCTTTTGGGGATTCTTTGAATATCCTGTCGCAGCAAAAGTCGTGGTTTGGTACTTGTTCAAGCGGGACTAGAAAAGCTGCGAGTGATCTTACGATTTCTGGGGGACGAGAGCTATCTCAGCTTTGCGAGCGACTCTTACAAATCCCTTAGCCATGGCATCGCCCTGCAGGCGGCGCAGTTGAGTTTGGCCATTCACCGTGTTGCCTGATCGCAACATGAGCTCTCCAAGTTTCAGCCTCGCCTGAAACTCGAAATCGCGGTAACCTTGACGGGCGGCCGCCGCACGAACTGATTCCAGTGTTGTGATTGCTTCCGCCACCTTGCCGGTATAAATGTCCACTTCGGCAGCGGCCAGAGACGCTGCGAAGTTCGAAGAGCGGTCAACGGTTTGATGAGCAAAAGATAGCGCTTTATCTGCGACGGCCTTAGCCTCACTGGTTTTCGACTGTGACAAGAGAGCCCTGGTGAGGATCGCCGAAGCAGTGCTGGCGTCCCCAGCAGCTTTCTGTTGTTCGAAAATAGGAGCTGCAGCCCGTGCCAATGATTCGGCCTCAGCTGTTTTCCCTTCCTCCAGCGCAACCCTAGCCAGTTGCAATTGACTTCGAGCAATATTCGTCTGCTCATGAACTTCCTGACGAATTGCGATCGCCTGTTCCGCCGCAGAGCGCGCTTCTTTAAGCTGGTCTAGCGCCATGTAGACATCGACTAGAGAGTTCGAGATAGCTCCGCTGCCGGTCTTGTATCCGATCTCTCGAGCGATACTCACGGCTTGGTCGTAGTTTTGCTTCGCTAAAGTAAGCTCTCCTCTTTCAAGCAGCACATTGCCCAAATTGAGAAGCACGTCGCTCTCACCTCTTCTATCGCCGGCTTCTCGGAATTTGTTCAGAGACTCCTGTTGCATTGTAGTAGCGCCGATCAAATCGCCCGAGCTATCCAAAGCGTTGGCAATGTTGCCGAGATCACTCCCGATGGAGCCTGGCGGAGCCGCGATCTCGCGATCGACGCGCAGAGCGTCCTCGTAATAGCTCTTGGCTTCGGCAAGTCTCTCCTGCTCATAATCGATGTTGCCAGTTGCCTCCAGGGCGCGGGCTAGCTGGCGTTTTGCTCCGATCCTCTGAAAGATTGCCAGGGCGTTCTTATGAAAACCTCGAGCCGCCTCATAATCGCCTTTGTCCTCATTGATGATCCCGAGCATTCGCGTCGAAAGTCCGATCATGAATTGGTTTTGAATGGCCTGAGCCAAGTTCTGGCTTTCGCGCATTTCCAATTCCGCCTTGTTTAAATCGCCCAACCGGTCCCACGACCAGGCTTCCATTTCTTTCGCTTGCGCCGTGAGTAAACGCCTCCCTTTTTCCTGCGCCTTCCGTCCTGCTAGGGCCGCCAATTTCTGGGCGCCGCTGAAATTGCCTAACGACTCGGACGCCTTCGCCTCTGTCAGGTCAATGCGTGCGTCTTCAGTATCGGATGTCGGTAGCTGCCGCATGCGCGAAATCGTTTGCAGAGCATCCTTATGGAGATCTGCCTTGATCTCCGCATTTGCCAGGCGCAAGGCATATTCGAGATCGTCCGGAAAAAAATTGCGAAGGGTCTTGTAGACTTCGATGGCCGCCGGCAGGTCGTGGCTGTATTCATGAAATCGTCCCTCGATGGAAAGCCGCTCCTCGCGAGATAGATCTCCGGAGAGATCAAGCGCAGTTTTTGCTTCCGCCTCGGCCTTGGCGTCGTACCCAAGTACATACCAAGCCTGGGCTAAGGCGAAGTGAGAAAGAGCGTGTTTCTCATCTAGCGCTATTGCTTTTTCCAGAGCGTCGCGAGCCCCCAGGGCATCATCATTCTGGAGCTTCATCAGACCATCGGAGTACAAACGAGCAGCCTCGGGATTCGCCGGCACAGACTTTGCAACTTGCCGAAGGTCTGCAGCGGAGACATTGGTTACGCCGAGTTTTTGTCGCAACGCAGCGCCGCCCTGCGAGACCAGTTCGGCTAAGCCAGCTTGATTACCATTGTTTTGAATGACCCCGATCGTCTCTCCTTGCCTGGTGTCCTGCAACTGCAGATCAATCCGGACTCTGCCCCCGGCATCCTGCCCGGTCGCAAGATACGATCCCAGCACAACGATGTCACTCCCCAAATAATTCCGGATTCGACCCAGCGTGTCTCGACCGTAGTTGTCAGCCGCCGGTAAATTCAGATCCAGCTTCATGCGAGCGACGTCCTCGGCAGGAAGAACCCGTAGTTGCTGGCCAGCTGACAAATCCGAACTTAACATTTCCGAGAGTGCCGTTGATATCCAGTCTTGATCCGTCTTGCCAGAGAGATTCCGGAAACCGAGAACTGCGATCGACGTTCGTGCTTTGAAACCCGGCGTCGATTGGTTCGAGCTCCCACGATCGAAAAAGCTTCGCCGTACGCCGCTCACATTGAAGATGACCAGCGCCAGGCTCAGAAGCACGACACCAGCTAAAGCCCACGTAAGAATCCGGCGCTGAGGCTTACGGGTTTCAACTTGTGCGAAGCTCAACTCGATCAAGTCAGCCCGGATGTCGCGGGCAGATTGATATCGTGAGTCCAGGTCCTTTTCCAGACTCTTGCTGATGATCTTTTCAAGTTTCGCCGGAATCTCGGGACAGACTTGTCGAGCAGGCAACGGCGGCAACGCAAGCACGGCATCGCGAATCTTCGTTACTGTATCTCCAGCGAATGCGCGTTGTCCTGATGCCATCTCATATAGACACAGCCCAAAGGAGAACAGGTCGCTGCGAGCATCCAATTTTTGGCCCAGAATTTGTTCGGGAGACAAGTAAAAAGGGGTACCAATCGACGCTCCAGTCCTGGTCGCCACAGGATCAACTGCCGCGGGCCCACTATCGCTGTTAACCCTGTCGGCGGCAAGAACTCCGCTTGAGCCCTGGCTCTCGAGATGTTTTGCAATTCCGAAGTCAAGGATCTTGGCGTGCCCTTGATTCGTAATGAAGATGTTCGCCGGCTTGATGTCGCTGTGGATAATGCCTTTCTGGTGCGCCGCTTCCAGCCCGTTCGCAATCTCGATAGCGAGACTAACCATCTCCTTTAATCGTCCGTGCGACGATTTGCTTGCTGCGCTCTCGATCCACTCGCGCAGGGTTTGCCCTTCTAACAGCTGCATCACAATGAAGGGCTGTCCCTCGTACTCTCCAAGTTGATAGATCGAGCAAATGTTGGGATGGTCTAGGGCCGAGGCGGCGCGCGCCTCTCGTTCAAAACGTTCGAATGCTTTGATATTGGTAGAGAGCTCGCTGGGAAGGAATTTTATTGCCACGCGACGGCCAAGCTTCAAATCTTCGGCCTGATACACCACGCCCATGCCACCACCACCCAGCACCTGCAGAACGCGGTAGTGCGACACCTTTTTGCCGATCAGATCCTGAGCGTCTAGAGCCTGGGAGCTGGAGGCTGTTGGTGAAGTCGAAGGCGGACTCGTTTCCTCAACGGGTGCGATGAACCGGTATCCCCTGCCGGTTAGGGTCTGGACGAAGTGGGGATGTTCAGGATCATCCCCGAGCACTTGGCGGATTTTCCGAATGGCGGCATTGATGCTGTTATCGGTGTCGAGGAAGACGTCTTTTCCCCAGACCCTTTCTGCAATCTGATCCCGAGTAACCAGTTCGCCGCGCCCCTCGATCAGCAGGAGCAGGACTTCCGTTGGAATACGCTCCAGCTTGAGCAATTGACCGCTCCGGCGTAACTCGTACGCCCGAACATCAAGCTCAAACTCTTCCCCAAAGCGGATTGCAGTGGAAGAAACTGCCCGACCCGATGCCATCCTACACGCCCCACAGATGAAGGAGCAACATTCTATACCAGATTCGATATCTTTCTGGACTCAATGTTTTCTATTGCTTACGGCGATTCATAACAATTAAGGAGTTCTTCACACCTCCGCTATTGGAGAAACCTTCCGCTTGAAGCACTATCCGCCCACACTCGCGCTGGAAACGCGGTGAATTGAGAAATAAGGAGTAAGAAGTAATGAAAACATTTTCGAAACTGAGCCGTTCTAAGGGAGTGCTGGCCGTGGCTCTCACCGCTGTTCTGATGATGGCTCCCATCTCGTCGTTTGCCACCAACAAAAACCAAGTGGCGCGCAACCTCTTTATTACCACCTACACAGCGCAGTGCTGCGTCACTATCGGCCCAACGGTCAAGATCAATTTCCCGACTGCCACCGCACCCGTGATCGTCACATGGAGTGCCGATTACGTGGTCTCGGACACCGTCCTCTTCGGCCTCAATGTAAACGGAGGCCCATGTTTGTTCTACGGATCAGGCGTGGCGAACGTAGGCGCGAGTGGAATTCAAAGCTCTTTTGTTAGCGGGACGTTCCAATGGATCGTTATGCCCGCCGACGGACTCAAGCTGGGCACCAACACATTCAGTGTTTGTGGCGGAGGGGTCAATAAAGCAGCGACATTCAGCACTGGCTCCAACACGTTAACCGTTCAAGCCTCGAACTGATCAAGTGTAGTTCCGGTTCTCTTAAGAGCCCTTCGGGGGGAAGGTGCTCTTTGGACATCCGATCCTACAGGGGACCGGAACTGCTTCAACAAGTCGACCGCCATGGTCAAGCTCAGCCCATTCAGGGAGACGGTATATGACAACGCGAAAGTGGTTGCTCGTAATTCTGGCACTGTGTCTGTTCTGCCTATGGGCCCTCGCACTCCCTGCCTTACCGCGTTTCGCTGGACATTCCGAGGATGAGCGAGTCATCCGCCAGCTGAATGAGGAATGTTTGAAAGCTCATGATATCGGCGATCTGTCAACCCTCGACCGCATCGAGGACGCGGACTTCACTCTCTCCGGTGACTTCGGAATCGTCAGCAAGCAGCAGCATTTAGAGCGCCTCCGAAAGCGGACCGGCAAACCGGAAGTAATCACGCGGAAAATCGACTCGCAACAATTTCGCTTTTACGACGGAATTGCGCTTGTAACAGAAACCGATCGCCCCACTACAGCGGATGGAACATTCGCGTTCCAATCAACGGAAGTGTGGGTACATCGTAACGATTCCTGGATGCTGCTTCATCTCCATTATTCCCGGCTAGAGCAGAGCCATTAGGCAGGCGTTGGAGCTTCGCCGCGAGCGCGTCTAGTTTCAATTGATTCGCGACTGAAAGGAATGCCATGACAAGTCTTCCGAAAGACAAAAGTTCGAAGGCGGTTGGGCGTCATGAAGTGCTGAGGCAAAAGGCAGCCTGCTCGCCACGCACCACGATCGCAATCTCGGCATGGTCTTCGTGCACGTGGATCCTAAGAGTGTAGAGAGCTTTCTACGAACGAATTGCGGAACGTCGCGCGGCCCAGAGACGGGTGAGCGCATCGGCTTCACACGGTGCAGCGTTCGACTGACTTAGCTCTCCCATTGGTGCTTTCGTTTGGAACGTTCGCTGGTCGCAAAGACAGCTACGAAGAAGCTAAGAACAGATGAAACCAGCAGTACTCATCACCAGTTGCCACGGATTGAGAGGAATGTTTATGAAAATTCAGATAAGAGCCATCCTGGTTTCCACTGTCACATTCGCATTGTGGATTCCATTGCTAAGTGCGCAGATGATCGACAACACGCAGGCCACCAATACGGCGAACGCAGGCATCAACAAGTCCCTGTCGGATGAGGTTGGCGCAGGACGCGGCGATGTGCTCACGCCGGGCTCATCGCTCTACATAATCAACCGCGATCCTTTCCGCTCGATCCGTCGGGGACGGCAACTCTTTCAGCGGAAGTTCACTCAGGCGCAGGGTCAGGGACCGAATGAAGGCGACGGCATTGGCGACTTGAACACGAACCTTGCGATCGGAGCCGGACTGGCTGACAGCTGTGCTTTGTGCCACGGGCGCCCGCGTGGATCAGGAGGAGCAGGCGGGAACGTCGTAACTCGTCCAGATAGCCGCGACGCTCCTCACCTTTTCGGACTCGGGTTAAGAGAGATGCTGGCTGATGAGATCACGACCGACTTGCGCAATACGCGCGATCTGGCGATTGCGCAAGCACAGCAAAGAAAGAAACCGGTCACCCGCAAGCTGTTCAGCAAGGGCATACAGTACGGCAGCATCACCGCGTATCCGGATGGCACCGTTGACACCTCGCAGGTTGTGGGGATTGACGCAGACCTGCGGGTGAAGCCTTTCTTCGCCGAAGGCTCGACAATTTCGATCCGTGAGTTTGTGGTTGGCGCGCTGCACAAGGAAATGGGGCTCGAGGCGTCCACTGATCCGGATCTTATGACGGCCAGCGCCGGCGGCCGCGTGGTGACCCCCTCTGGCATGGTGCTCGATGGATCGAAGGACAAGATCAGTCCGCCGCCCGCACCCGACACGGTCAACGGAAACGAGATCGATCCAGCCCTCGTCGATCATCTTGAGTTCTACCTGCTCAACTATTTCAAGCCGGCGCACTATGAGCAGAACTCGGCGATCGACCACGGACGGTACGTGTTCAACAAGATCGGCTGCGCGTCCTGTCACATCGCGGACATGACCATCAACCATGACCGCCGCGTCGCCGACGTGGAAACGACGTACGACCCCGTGAATGGAGTGTTCAATAGCCTGTTTGCGACTGCGAGCACGCTGTACTACACCAAGGATGACGGCAGCGGACAACCATTGCTGAAGCTGCCACTGGGGAATTCTTTCGTGGTTAAAGACATCTTCACCGACTTCAAGCGGCACAATCTCGGAACGAATTTCTATGAGCGCAATTGGGACGGAACACTGCAAACGCAGTTTCTGACCCGGCCGCTATGGGGCGTTGGAAGTACCGGTCCCTATGGCCACGATGGCCGCAGCATGACGCTGAATGATGTCATTCTGCGGCATGGAGGCGAGGCGCTTACGGCACGGAACGCGTTTGTCGCGCTGAAACCAAACGACCAGAACAGCCTCATCACGTTTCTCAACTCGCTGGTGCTGTTTCCACCCGACGATACCGCGTCGACGCTGGACCCTGCAGACCCAACCAAGGCGAACTTCCCGCAATTCGGCCACGGCAGCATTAAATTGACGGTACTATTCAACGATCCGACCGAGTTAGAGTGAGCGTGCGCGTGAACTGTGGCACCGCCCCATCCCGAACGCGAAGATCAGCGATGCCTGCGACGCCCAGCTCGGGCAGGCATATCGCTGATCTTGAGCGTGGAAAGATTCAAGAACTCGAGAAGTTTCCGGCCGCCACCCTCGACGTGGCAGAGAGCAAGCTCCTGGCGGAGTGCACCATTCCTAACTGGCGCTTCGGCGATTGCATGATGGTAGACTCTTCCTAACCTTGTTGGGTTGTGTCCGAGCCTGGGGCTTCTGATGTCAATACCCAGTCCTAGCTTGCCCGCCATACGCTTCGACGGTTTCGAATTGGATCCGCGCACAGGAGAACTCGTTCGCGATGGCGAGCGAGTACAGTTGCATGAGGCTCCTCTGCGCGTTTTGATGACCCTGATTGAACGGCCCGGCGAACTCGTCACTCGCGAGGAACTCACCAGCCGGGTATGGCCCGCAGGAACATTTGTGGATTTCGAACGAGGGCTGAACAAAGCTGTCAACAAGCTCCGCGAGGCACTTGGAGATTCCGCAGAACAGCCTAGATTGATCGAGACCCTGCCACGAAAGGGGTATCGATTCATTGGCAGGATGGAACCCGACAGCCGCCCAACATGGGCGCCGGACAACATCATTCCAATACCCGTGCGCCCAGCAACCCCTTCGCGGCCCGCCCGTCGATATGTGGTATTCGCCGCCGGTGCCGTAGCGCTAGTTGTGGGAATCCTGCTCGGGGTCAAAATCGCCGGCGGACACCGCGACAAGGTAGGGACTCACACTCAGATCACCTCCTTGGCTGTGCTTCCTCTCGAGAACTTGTCGGGTGATCCCGGGCAATCCTATTTCGCCGATGGCATGACCGATGCTCTCATCACGGAGATCGCAAGGGCCGGATCGATGCGGGTCGTCTCTCGTACCACCATGCTGCGCTACAAAGGAACTCGGCTCAGCACAAGCCAGATCGGCGCTGAACTCGGCGCCGATGCCCTCGTCGAAGGAACCATCCTTCATTCCGGCGATAAGATCCGGATCACTGCGCAACTGATTCAGGTGTCGACCGACAACCACCTCTGGGCGCAAAGCTATGAGAGGGATGCTACGGAGATCTTGCGCTTACAGCAGGACGTCGCCAACGACATAGCGCGCCGTGTTGGCAGTGTGGTGAAACCCGTCGAACCCCTTCGCACCGTGAACCCTGAGGCATACGGGGAGTACCTCAAAGGCAGATTCTACTTTTTCCTCTACACGCCGGAGGACTGGCAGAAAGCCATCGAGCACTATGCGCAGGCGACTTCGGCCGACCCAACATTCGCCCCGGCGTTCGCAGGACTGGCGGAGTCCTACATCATCTCCTGGGCGTGGAATGCGCCGCTCTCCGGTGAGAACCTGCGCAACGGTAAAGCAGCAGCCGAGAAAGCTCTGCAACTCGATCCCATGCTGGCCAGCGCTCACTTGGCGATGGGGGAACTTCACCTGCAGGAGTGGGACCAGAGCAACGCAGAGAAGGAGTTTCAACGCGCGATCGAGTTAAATCCAAACGACCCACTCGCCTGGCAGCTTCACGGCATTTATGTTCTGCTGAAGGGCGAATATGAACAAGGTATCGCCGATCAGAAACACGCGCTCAGCTTGGATCCCTTCTCTCCCATCATCAATGCTAATCTTGTCCGCGCATACTACTTCTCGCGCCAATATAACCAAGCGATTTCTCAAGCCCAGGCGGCGCTGCAATTGACACCCGGCGATGCCATTACCACGCGTTGGCTCGAGCGCGTCTACCGCCACAAAGGAATGTTGAAAGAGGCCTTCGCGGCACGACGTTCTATGACCAAACCAGAGGAAATACCGGCCTTGGAGAACACGTACCGAACCTCCGGGTATCGCGGTGTCCTTCTGGCACAGGCAGAAGCGAGCAAAAAAAGAGGCGACTTCGGCATCGCAGCCCTTCATTTCGCACAGGCAGGCAAACGGGAGCAGGCATTAACCTTGCTCGAGGAATGCTATCGCCACCATTACGCAGGTCTCCTGCGTCTCAAGGTAGATCCTGACCTGGATCCGATTCGGTCCGATCCCAGATTCAAAGCAATTCTCCACGGCGTCGGTTACTCCGAATAGCGAAAAAGAAAACAGAAGCCCGCAACGCTCGGGCTTCTGCTTCCTGTTTCATAAGACCTCACGGCAACTTCGGTGGGACCGCGTCTTTCCATCGCGTGTAACAATCCTGATCACGTGCCCGTCCGAATTCTACGTAGCGCGCAATGATATTTTTCTGGTTGCCACCGCCGGAATAGGCGTAGTTCGCGGCCGACCACCACAACGGGCACGGCTGCCACGATTTCACGCTAAGGTAGTCGCCATACCTCAATGAGTTTGGCATGTCCGTACCAGTGGTCGTGGTGTACACGTTCTGCAGGTTGTATCCGCTGGTGTACTCGTCCTCAATTCCAACACCAGCGCTCAAGCCCGCACCTCCTCCGTTCTTCTTCCCTCCATACGCAATTGTCACGCCCAGGTCCCCTCGAGCATTCGGATACACGTCAGCGTAGCCATAACAGACTTCCAGGCTGTTGATATTGGGTTCGTCGAGAACGGCGAGATTGGGCAACTGCAGAACGGCCGATCGAACGAAGGCCTGAGGATGCGACGCAGTTCCGTCTGCACCACCATTCCAAAAGAACTGCAGTCGAGAGGTTTCGGGAGTTGCCGATCCTACTCCACCTCGAGCCACGGCTCCTCGGAGGAATCCTTCATTCGCATGCCATCCATATGCGCCAATCCAGTCTTTGTTGTTGTTTCCACCCCTGCAATCCGAATCAACAAAATTCGTAGATTGCACCTTTACCAACGCCGACGTCGGCGAAGCTACCGACTCCGGCCATGTAAAGACGCGCAGTTGGGTCGTGGTCTCAATTTGCGCCCAGTACATGATTTCGTGCGCGCCTCGCACCGGCGTCCATACCCGCTTCACTCCCCCGTTCGTTCTCCGGAAGAAATGCGCCGTGAGGTTGGAAACGCACGAGTCCACATCCTCCAGTGAAAAACGCCGGATTTCATCCCGGTTCCAAGCTCCACTAATAAACTCACTCGTCGTCAGATACAGGTAGTTGTCGCTCAGCCCAAGCTGCGGATAATCCGGCTTCACGTTATTGTCATTGGGGTTCGCGTCTGGATCGATATAGTACGTGCATGCGACGTCGGGCGGGTTCTTGAAGATCGACAGCTGAACAACGCCGTGGGTGAGGGCGGTGTCCTCATACATGCGGCTGATGACCCACATCGAGTGCGATGGATCATAGACAATCGAGGAGTCGCAACAATAGTTGGGCGAGTCGGATGGAGGCTTACGCAATGCCTCGGTATCGATCTTCGCAAACGTAGTGCCCCCATCGGCACTAAAGTCTGCTTCGCTGTTGTTGAGATAGAAAATGTACGGCCCCATGTTCGAGGTAGACGGCTCCACAACCTGCATGGCGGCCGCGGTTGGCACGCTGCTGTCCGCGGTGATTCTCCCAAACTTGATGTCCCCAGGTGCGGGATCGACGATGGTATTTGCTCGCTCTGCTTCGCTGATAATCTTGGTCTCAGGATCATCCACCAGAGGCCTTCCCGGGGGCCCGGGTGGCACGATGAATCCTCCGGAGTTTTCCATCTCTGACTCCTGACGCTCCACCATTTCCGCACGTTGCTGTGGTGTGAGCGGTGGCATCGGGGGATAAATCCGATCTACTGTTACTTCCACTCCTGCGGATTCGTTTTGTTGCAAGCCTCTGTATTGATTCGCTGCCGATAAGACGACGGCTCCCCCGCATGCAATCAGCAAAGGCAGGACGATGACAATCTGGTGTTTGATTGTCGAGATTCTCCAATGAATGACGCTCATATACTCTCCTCACTTTCAATTTCAGATTTGCGATAGGAACCGGATGACTCGCGGTTGTCGTTGAGCTGATAGCTGAAACTCACCTCGGCGCGTAGAACTCGCGGTTCCTCGCGGAGCAGGTGGTGCAAAGCCGAGATGCAAATGCGGGGCCGGTATCGAACACGCAACCGGCCCCCCTGTCAGGCAAACACCTAGGGCGTGTAAATGTTGACCTCCAGGCTCGACAAACCCGTGGCCGCTGTGCACCCGCCCGCGTTGATGTCGATACAACTGACTCGCACATCGATCGGATGAACCTGATTTGGCACGGCATTCGTGACTATTGCGACCACCGCATACGAATGGGAAGCCGGTTCAGCCGTTGCGGAAAAAGGATCGTTATTGTCCCATGCAAAAAAGCCGAGCGGATCAGTGGGTCCGGGATTCGGCGGCGCGCCATCGACGAAAAACCGGAACAAGCCGGTGTCGCCCTGGGACAAAGTGAGATCCTGTGACTCCAGGTGGATATAGAACGTGCACGTTCCATTGATTCCTGCCGGACAGACCGCGTTCAGTAACGGGAAGATCCTTCGCGGAGGTGCCGTGCAATTCATGGTATTGCAACTGGCTGTAATGGGGTTGGGTTGCGTTTGGAAATCCGTGCCTGCTAACCGCCGGTTCAACAAGGTCGCCTGGGCCCCGGCTCGAGGAACTGAGGAAAAAAACAACGTAACCGCCAGCACGGCTAACGCAACAAGGTTGAGCTTGGCCAGCTTGCTTTCGTTTCTGGCCCGATGGAAGGTCGACTTCATAAACATTTTTCTTCTCCTGATTCCGGGCGATGGCACTGCCGTCGCCCGAGGTAATAGCGTTCGTCGCTGTAGAACGCAGAGGGAAGAACCGGCACAGCCGACTCGCAACAATCGCTCACAGACCCCGATACGCTGTCGCGCAATCTGCGTGAAATCGGCTTTTGGAGCAATGGCGGCGACATTCCCCGCGGGTGAATTAGTTATTCCCGCGTATCTCATGACCAACGAGTGACTTGCGTGTAACCGGGATGTCCGCCATCCACGGGGTGCTCGACGTCGTTTGCAATAAATTTGGTATCTTTTGTTAATCACCCGAAGGCATTCACCTTATCTATTCATGAATGCAACCGGCCCACGCTTTTGGCTAGAGTGCGCGAAGCAGGTGAGTACGATTCGTGGCGGTGGTAGACTCTCGACCACGACGATTTTGGGGCGATTCGATGTCGGAGATACCTTCCTCGATAGTGCCGGTGTATCGTTTTGCTGATTTTCAGTTGAACGCGACTACTGGGGAACTGCAGTGCGGCATGGAAACGCTGCAGTTGCAGGATCAGCCTCTGCAGGTTTTGCTGACGCTGCTGGAACAGCCGGGTCAGTTGGTGACGCGCCAACAACTGGTGTCTAGGCTGTGGCCACCTGACACTTTCGTCGACTACGACCGAAGTCTAAATAAGGCGATGAACAAGCTGCGCGAGGCGCTGGGCGACTCCGCGGAGCATCCCCGTTTCATTGAGACACTCCCAAGAAAAGGCTACCGCTTAATCGTACCCGTCGAGCAGATAGTGCCGCATCCAACGAAGGCGGAAAATCCCCCGAACCATCCAACAATTGGTGCGGGGCACGTCTCAAGCCGGCTTTGGATCTCTTTCGCGGTGCTGGCCTGCCTGGCCGGATTGATCATTCTGAATCGCGAGGAAATGCGGAACTGGTTAGACCGCGCGGGAAGGACTGCCACACCACAAATGAATGCGCTGGCTGTGCTGCCGCTCGAAAACTTGTCAGGCGATCCGGCCGAAGACTACTTTGCCGACGGTACTACGGACGCGTTGATTACCAATCTTGCCAAGATGAGCGCGGCTCGGATTACATCGCGCACCTCTGTAATGCGCTACAAGGGAACAAAGAAAAGCCTCCGCGAAATTGGACGCGAATTGGGCGTAGATGCAATTGTCGAAGGAACGATCCAGCACTCGGGAAACCGTGTGGGCATTAACGCGCAGCTGATCCAGGTTGCGACGGACATGCACTTGTGGGCCGATTCCTACGACGAGGACGCGTCTCACATTCTCGATCTGCAGGCTAGAGTCGCCGCTGAAATCGCCCGAAAGGTCAACACCGTTGTGCGACCTCTCGAGCAGGCCCACTCCGTCAACCCGCAAGCTTACGGACTCTACCTGAAGGGCCGGTTCTACTTCTTCCAGTACACGGGTCGCGGCTGGCAACAGGCGATTGACGCTTTTAAGCGGGCCATTGAAATTGATCCCGCTTTCCCGGAGGCGTACGCGGGTCTGGCAGATTCTTATCTGGCCGCTGGCGCCTACTCGGTGATCACTCCGCAGGAGGCGAGGACACAGGGCAAAGCAGCCGCGTTGAAGGCTCTCGAAATCGACAATCGTCAGGCCGCAGCCCACTACGTTCTGGCAAGTTTTTACGCCTGGTACGACTTGGATTGGCCGAGAGCAGAAGCCGAATTCCGCCGAGCCATTGCCCTCAATCCCAATGATGCACTCGGACGACATTGGTATGGCGGCTATCTCTCGCTATCGGGTCGGCACGAAGAGGCGCTCAATGAACACGAACGAGCACGGCAACTCGATCCTTATTCGTTAATTATCAATGCCAACCTGGCCCGCGCTTTTTACTGGGCTCGACGCTACGATGACGCGATTGCGCAGGCCAGGAGAACAATGCAGATCGATCCTCGTTTCGGCGTAGCCGCACTCTGGCTCGAAGCTTCGTTGCGGCACAAAGGACTGTTGAAGGAGGCGGTTGCATTGCGACAATCGTTCAGCCCCGAAGACGCGTCCGCCATCGAACGCACCTTCGAAACACGGGGCTTCGCATCTCTTCTACGGGAAAATGGCGAGCAATTCAAAGAAGAAGGAGCTCTGGTAACAGCAGCTCGTTGCTTTGCGCAGTCCGAACGAAAAGAAGAGGCGCTGAGCTTGCTCGAGAGTTGTCGAGAACGCGGCTGCTTTTCGCTGGCCTCATTGAATGTCGAACCAGACTTCGACCCGCTTCGGCAAGATCCGCGGTTTCGCAAGTTGTTACAGGGCGTGGGCGCAAGGCAGGAGACTGCGACAACAGCCGTGGCGCCATGAACCAAACGCCTGAATAAACCAGAGCAGGCGGATGTACGCATCTCCCACCGGCAAAACAGCGAGGTGTTCAGCAGCAGTTTGGACCGTGCACGGCAACAGGCCGTCTCGAACAGTAATCGCCAGTCAACCCATCGCCACGATGTGGCCAATGCAATCACTCAAGGAACAATCGGCAATGAGAATTCAGTTGCTCGAAACTGGATCGGCGAAAGTGATCGGGAGGCTGCGAAAACATCAACGAAAGCGGTCTGATACAGTCTTTTGCGCTGGTGCTCCCGAGTCGGTGATATAGTTTTGCGACGAAATCCAGTTAATCGCAACTGCAATCCACCCTCGCATTTCCTCGGAGACAGTGATGCGACGAATCCACCTTCTGCTGTTTCTCTGCGTGTCCAGTTCTCTCTTTGCGCAACAACCGCAAGTGCCGGAAATCGAATTCCAATCGATTCCTGACGCCTTGAAACTTCCAGCAGATATATATCTCGGCGAAGCAGCCGGAGTTGCGGTGAACTCTAAGGGACATATCTTCGTCCTGTCGCGCGGGAACTCGACGGGCCCCGCCTATGGAGCAGCCGCCTCGCAACTGCTGGAGTTCGGATCCGACGGCAAGTTTCTGCGAGAGATTGGTCACAACCTCTACGCCTGGTCTTATGGCCACGCCGTGAAGGTCGATAAGGAGGACAACATCTGGGTGGCCGACAAGGGCTCCGACATGGTCATCAAATTTAATCCCGAGGGCCGCGTCGTCATGGTTTTCGGACGCAAGCAGGAAGCCTCTGACGAGAAGACCGGGCCTCTGCCGCACCCGAATCCGCCGCTGCCTCCGGTCGATGGAATGTTCCGACAGGTGACCGACATGGCGTGGGACAAGGCCGGCAACACCTACATCAGCGATGGCTATATCAATTCGCGCATCGCGAAGGTCGACAAAAACGGCAAGTGGATCAAGTCTTGGGGAGAACCCGGAGATCAGCCCGGACAGTTCAGCACTCCTCACAGCATGGCTGTCGATGCCGAAGACCATATCTATGTAGCCGACCGCGGCAATCGCCGCATCCAGGTATTTGACACCGAAGGAAAGTTCGTGCGGCAAATCACGATCGATGTGCCATTCGATCCGAACGCCAGCCCCGCCATCGGCAACAAGCCAGTCGTGCCGGTGAAAGGATCGCAAACGATGGTGCCCGGCTCGCCGTGGGCAATCTGTATCACTCCTCCGCCGAACCAGGTGCTGTTTAGCTCCGATGCTTATCCTGGTCGAATCTACAAGCTGAGTCTCGACGGCAGAGTTCTGGGAGTGCTGGGGGAATCCGGCAAACAGCTCAAGCAGTTCGGATGGATTCATGAAATCGCGTGTCCCTCGGACCATGAGCTCTATGTCAGCGAGTTGCTGAACTGGCGGGTACAGAAACTGGTTCTCAAACCAGGCCACTGAGAAGAATTGCGATAGTTCGCATTCTGGTTCATCACGCTTTCAAAATCACATGCCGCGCGAATTTTGCAGTATCACTCAGAGTGTCCGCGTAAACAAATAGCACCGCGGTATCGCACCGTGGATTCCTCTGCCGGCGTTTGAATTCAGCAGTCGCGCTTTCACCGCTCTCCATCTCTCAGCGCAAACTCCTTGAAGCGTTCTCCCGCAAGAAGCACTGGAAGCCACTCGCGCTGTAATTCGGCGCCGAGAGAATGGTAGAAGTCGATGGCAGGCTTGTTCCAGTCGAGGACCTCCCAACGCATACCGTAGCAGGACTGCGTCTCCGCTATCTTCGCCATGTGCTTCATAAGTGCTTTTCCGATTCCCTTCCCGCGGAACTGCGCCCGAACGAAGATGTCTTCGACGAACAGGCTGTAACGACCAACCCACGTGGAGTAGGTAAAGTAATAGAAACCGTAGCCGGCTGGATCGCCGTCCCACTCTGCAATCAGCGCGTGAACGCGCGAGTCTTTCCCTAATGCATCGCGCACGAGGTCGTCGGGCCTAATCACAACATGTTCCAGTTGACGCTCAAACTCGGCAAACTCGCGGATCATCGTCACCAGCAGTTGTGCATCTGTCCTGGTAGCCTCACGTATCACTAGCATCGGACTCTCCGCAATGGCCAGAGGGCGACCATTCTACTGAGCCATCGCCTTTGAATGTTGGATTATCTTGGAACAACAACTGACTCCGTGAATTGTATGACTGTCAGAATAATGTCCTGCTGAGCGGAGCCGGAGTGCAGCGAAGCGGAACTCCGGCGCAGTCGAAGCATCCCTACCTTAAAACGACTGTTCGCGGAAACAACTCCATGCTCCGCTCGACATAACTGTGGCTGCGAAGGCCTGGGATTTGGGCAAAACAGCCCTTTTCGCACCCCGCCCATGGTTACAACGGTAATGCCCCAGGTTACCCATTCTGTTCCACAATTTAGAGATGTTTAATGTTTGAGGCTAGAGGGCTTGGAGCAAATTCAGGACCAGCAAAGCCGCAGCGCGCCGAAAACACGGCTCGTTGAGCGGATCAATGCCTATCTCCGTTCGGGCGACTATTCCCGCGCCGTGGACTTGGTGCGCACATCTGCCGCCGAATTCCCCGGCGATGCGGAACTGTCCGAGTTGGAGAAGCTCGCCCAGGATGGCCTCAAGCGCAAGGTCGACGCCGATCGTCTGATCACGGAAAGCCAGGAACTGTTCGCCGAGCGGAAGTTCTCCGAAGCCATTCAAGTCTTGCGCCAGGCCTATGAGCTGGATAAGAAAAATGCTCTCGCCCGCTCCATTCTTGCCAACGCGCTGGTGGAGCACGCGCAGTCGATCGTCGAAAGCGATTGGCTGGAATCCGAGAAGCTGACCAATCAGGCGCTCGCTTTAAATCCGGCGCATCCCACAGCCAAAACGATTCTCAACCGAATCGTTCAACAGAAAGAAAAGAGCTCTGCCGACGACTGGGTTTCGCAAGCCAGCAAGCTGCAGTCCTCCGGCGATTTGTTCGGAGCTCTGGCCTGGGTGGCCGAAGGATTGGCCGTTCATCCGCACGATGCCAAGTTGCTTCAGATTCAGGACGCAATCCAGCGCGACCAGGAAGCGCGCCGGCGCCAGGCCCGCCGCGGCGACCTGGAAGACTTGCGGCGCATGCAGCGTGAAATCGACGGGACCAAGGACCTTGCCGCAAAACAAGCATTAGCCGCGCGGATACAAGGGGTGGCCGCCAAGCACTGGACCGATGGCGAAATCTTGTCCATCGCTAATGCCCTACTTCTTCGTCTGGGGTTGGTCTCCCAGGATAGTTCCAATGCATCGCCGCGCGGCAAGAACAAGACTCTCATTCTTCATGTCCCGCGGCCGAACGCTGCGAAGCCTTCTTTGCCCGAGGCCGATCAGGCTCAACCAATTGAGCCGCCAAGCCCAACTCCCGTCAGCCCTGCGCCGCCAATCCCCGTTTTACCAAGCGAAGGTTTGCCAAACCAAGCAGCCCCAAATCAGGTTTCCGAAAATCAGGTGAAGTCGGATCCAGTTCCGACAACCCCGATTCCACCGATCGACGTTCCGCCTGCGGACGGTCCGCAGAGCAAAGTTTCGTCCCCGACGATTCCGCCAGCCAAGGTCCAAAGCGTCATTAGATCGCCAGAAGAGGTCAAGCCAAAGTCGGCAAAGCCGCAAGTTCCCGCGACTAAGCCCGCCCGGCTTCCAGCTGTTGAGCGTGCGGCACCGCCCGCCAAAGCGACAGCTCCACCATCCAAGCCGAAACAGCCCGCGAAATCGGAATCCAAAACTTCGAACGCAACAACGCTAATCCTCGTCCTCTCCGCCGCCGCGATCATCTTGGTCGCAGCGACCTTCTTCTTCACACGAAGACACTACGAATCGCCAGTTGCGCAAAGCCACGCAACGGCTCCCGCGGCCCCTGCGTCCGCAGCTTCCACGACGTCCAACTCAGCGCCGCCCGCTCCTGCCCCAGCAGTGTCCGCACCAGTAGAAACAAACCCAGAGCTATCGGTCCCTGCACCGGGCCCTTCTGCCGAAGCCTCGCCTGGAACAGTCACACCCGTTGATCAGCCGCCCGCCGCAGCCGATCGCAACGTGGGCACCCTCGTCATCGTTGCCGGTCAAGACGACGCACGAGTTTTTCTCAACGGAAAGCTTCAGCGACAACTCACACGAGGTGGCCAATTGCGCCTCGCGAATCTCGAGCCTAAGGACTACGTTGTACAAGTTTCGAAGAACGGATTTCAGGATCCTTCCCAGCAAACAATTCGCGTTCGCAAGGATGAAGAGGCCAAACTTGTCTTCAACCTTCAACCACAGCCTCATCTGGCGTCGCTGATGATCCAAGGCGGCGCTCCCGGAACCACCGTTCTGGTCGATCAGGCTCCCGTCGGTACGATTCAGCCGGATGGCACGCTTTCCGTCTCTACCGTCAATCCCGGAGATCACACCGTCGAACTTCGCAAGGACAGGTTCAAACCGCGTCAATTCCAAAAGCACTTCGTTGCAGGAGCAGCCGTATCTCTCGCCGCAGCCGATGCCGCGCTGGAGGCCGCTCCTAGCGAACTGAAAATTACCTTCACTCCCGCCGATGCTAAGGTTGCTGTTGTGAAAGGTGATTTGCTGAAAATAGTAAGCAGTGGTATTCCGCTGAATCTACCCGCCGGTACTTACACTCTTACCGTGCGAACCGCCGACAGAATCACGCGCTCATCGTCGCTGGAAGTTGTCGCCGGCCAATCAAAGACTCTGGACCTGTCTCTCGCCCCAAACGGCATGTCGAAGTGGGACGACCCGGGCGCATGGAAGCATGAAGGCAACTCCTTCACCCGCAAAGGAGGAGACTTCGTACTATTCGGAGTTGCTCCGACCTCGGGGACGTTTGTTTTTTCTGCGATGGTAACGAAGGGACGCCAGTTGCAATGGGTGTTCAACTATACCGACTCCAGGAACTACGTCCTCTTGCAACTCGACGACAACAACTTCTATCGCACCGTCTTCCGTAACGGGCAGAAGGTGGAAGAGATCATCGCTCCATACAAAGGCGACAAGAAGAACTTCCGCACGCTACAAATCCGCGTCAGCCCCACGGAACTGATCCACGAGATTAAGGATGGAGATGGTTTAAGGGTTTTGGATCGCCTCACGCAGCCTGGCATTAATCTCACGCAGGGCAAATTTGGTTTCTACATCCCGGGCAGCGACGAGGTGGCAGTCTCCAGCTTCGCTCACTATGGCGATCTGAACGTCCGGTAGCCAGGAAGCCATGAACGTTGCGCCGCGATGCGAGGTGTCAGGCGAGAGGCCAAAGGCTTAAACGATTGACAAGTGTCACCAAACGGCTTCAGCTTCACCTTGAACAACTCCAGCTAGCCGATAAAGGCTCGTGCAGGGCCATCCTGTGAATTCTCCGGTGGGGTAGAGCGTCAGGCTGCTGGGAACCCTGCCGCCTGTGCGAGGAGAAGGCGGAACACTCCATAGACCATCTGCGAGGGAGCCGAACGACGGGCGCGGCAGACCTGTTGCCTCGCGCCGAGGATTCCTGCAATCGCTCAGACGTGCACGGAATCGTAAGAATTCGAAATTTGAGTGTTAACGCCTTCCATGAGAAGGCCGGTCGGAGTCAAGGGGATTCTGTTTCATTTTTGTTCCCCAGGTTTTTCTAGCCATTCGCCACTGTCGCCATGCTTCCATCCGCACTCTCGAGGAGCGATCTCGTCGCTCGGTGCATGTTGGGCGTTCTCGTTTCAGCCGGTGCTGCCACCTGATTAGCGACTTCTCGTTTCACTGAAGGGATGCAACGTGGGCCAGGCGATTAACGCTGTCACCGGAACTCGGCTTTGGGCTTTTTGTCTTTTCTCTTCATGGAACCTTTTTGATTTGGTTTTGCGTTTTGCTTCTTACGCGCCTGCTGCAACCGTCACTCCTCCATCCCACATTTGCTTGTCGGACACTCAGTGGTGATTGGCGCTCAGAATTTGGAGACTTGGTTGGCGGGACCTTGCGTGACCCACATGTTCTTGCCATCGGACGCAATGAAGCTTGGACTAGAGAGGCCTATTACCGTTTCAACAAGTCCGCCGTCGCGAGCCAATAATTTAGTGACTGAATTTTCATAAAGATTTGATACCCAGACGTATTTACTATCAGAGGCTACTCCTTGGGGATAGGCGCCGACAGCATACGTCCCCACCACACAGGGTGGATTTGGGCAAGAGCATGTGGAAGTTGCGCTAATCTTCGTCACCGAATTTCCGGTAACGTTGACCACCCAGATGTTAGAACCGTCAAAAGCACAATTGTATGGATGAGAGCCCACCTTAACCGTTTGCAAGTAACCGCCACTGAGATCCAACATCTGCACCGTCGCATCATTCACGCAGCTGACCCAAATGTGATATCCGTCAAAGCCTAGCGCGTCAGGCGTGCGGCAGCCAGTAAGGGTGATGCCGTTCGTTACGCGTCCTGTACTTGCGTTGACCTTGCTGAGATTGTTACTCGCGTAGTTAGCAACCCAAACAGATACGCCATCAAAAACCATACCGAACGGACCGGACCCCACCGCATACGTCGTCAGTATTGTGCCATCGGTGGCCCGAACCTTGGTGAGCCTTCCGCGACTAGTGCTGCCATTTGATATCCAGATGTTCCTACCATCAAAGACGAGATTCTCGGGATTTGCAAGATCCAGGCTATCGGTAATCGTCCGCAACGGTCGACCATCATCCGCATTAAATTCCTGGATTGAATTAGCATCCCGACAGGCAATCTATATATGTGGACCGTCGGAAACCACACCTTGGGGGTTTGCGCACGTAACAAAGCTGGTGGTGTTGTGTGTTGAAAACAAGCGCAGCATTGCGACCTGAATTGACGTAGACGACTCCTGCATCCAAATCATCAAACCAAGCACAAATACCGCAAGTGCTATAGCAGCATCATCGAATGACGGTTTTAGAACAGAAATTTTCATATGGATGCACTTAAGACGAGCCACCACTAAGCGACTGAAAACTTGGTCCCCGCAGGGGACTTGAGTATGGCTGGATCAGTTTTTCGCGTCAAGCAGAACTGGATTCTGATGTGCTGCCGACTCATCCTCCGAGTAGCATGAGGCCGGCACACGACAAAAACCACAGCCCCTCGTGTGGTTCTGCCTCTGCCCGGAAGCTTGATCGGATTTTATTTCACGACTCGGCATGGTTGGGTTGGTACGTGGTTGTTATTGGCATAAATGCATCGCAAGAAAGAACTGGGAACATGAAACACGGCGTGCATTGCCCAGTTTAATCCCGCAAGGCAAAGCCATCGCTGCTGTCGTAATTCGCGATTACAATTACCATCCCTCACACGGCACACCTACAGGCCGACCCGGCGATGCGAAAGCGGTTGCGTCAGAAGAACGTAGGTGTCACACCAGCGGCGAGCCCTCACGCCAGACGACCTCGGCTACAATCGGGAACGCGGCGTGGACACCAACTGGCGATTCCGTGCTTGGATTGCACGCCCCAGGAAACCACCAAGCGGTAACACAGGCTCTAAGGCTACAAGCCGATTTAGTGGGTTGGCTCGTTGACACTTATCACACCCTCTAACTACAGGGGGCACAGAGGATCACGGGAACACCGGCGATCGATAAATGACGAGTGGTTTGACGTACTAACAGCAACCCTTTACCGGCAAGAGTCTGGGCCGATGTGCCAGACCTTTGATCTTGCCGACATAACATTAAACCGCGTGCGCGCGGTAGGTTCGAAGCGAAACAACTAACCAACTCTGAAGGCCGCTCCACCCGTCCCGAAATGCCTAGGATTGAGCTTGCGAGGGCGCACCAGTCCAGGAAGTTCGTCTTGCCGAAAAGAAATAGAACCACAACAGGCTCGTGAAGACTACTCCCAACGCCGCGAAGAAGATGATCATCGGGACATTCATCCCAAAACCCGCACGCCCCATCGTCGTGAAAATGCTCACCAGTTCCATGCTCATTATGGCCAGCAGAGTCAGCAAGGCGGGCGCCAGCGCATAACCGGATGCTTTTCTGCGGAACAGAAGAATTGCAGCAATGCACAAGGCAGGCAAAAGGAATGCGAGGTCCAGAACATGAATGAAATTCACTGCCTGGTTCGAATCGAGGATATCTTGCGGAACTCGCCCCGCCACGATCGCGGCCATATCATCGCGGACATAAGACGTGGCGGTCTGGATCGCGATCACGAGGAAGACCGCGCCGATCGTTATTCTCGGCGCACCGGGACCGTAAGTTTGAGCGATCTGCTCGAGAGAAAGGAGCGGAAGGCTGAATATCGCGGCATAGACGCACAGACTCAATGTTGCGCAATAAATAAGGAACAGCGCGTTAAAGTGCACACCGAACGCGTAGATCACAAAGTTGTAAAACAGATAGCCTTGCGCGCCCAGCCAGACCAAGCGCGCAGGAACAGATCCTCGATATCCTCTGATGCCGCTGATCAACACGACCGGCAAGACCAGGAACAGGTCCACAATATCGCTGGCGTATCCCCCAACGCGCGAAATAGGTGTTTCCCTCGCGTAGGTTGCCGGCCAAAACAAGCCTGCGACTGCGGTTACGGCGAGTAGAGTCGCGATGGCGATGGTACTCCATAGCATAGGGTCGTGAGTTCGTTCGGTGGTCATGGCGATTGATCCTGACCTCCATGAGAGATTCCGTGCTGACGGGACTCAATTCCAACGACTGGGCCGCCTCGCTCCGTCGGGACGAACATGTCAACCGGCGAACTGCTCTTCGGCGAGGCGAAGAACATTACGGATTCATTGTCTTTGAGAGCTGTGCGATGTCAGTGATGGTGGTCACACACACCCGTCGTGGCTGGACTTTCTCAGAAAGGCAGATTTCTATTTATTCGACCGGTGTCCAACTTCTGTCGGGATCGAACTCGGTCATTGCGCTGGCGACTTCTCTGGTGTTCTTCCCCAAATCTTTTTGATAAGCAACTCCGTTCTGATTAATGATGAAGGTCATGATGCCGGAATTGCCGTATACGGCAGGATAGGCAACAAAGGCAAATCCCCGGA
>Ga0126379_10000179_pt1 | contig 32249 bp, 26 predicted proteins | sample PanSoiMetPlot_24_FD_92640 | JGI IMG/M metagenome (GOLD analysis project Ga0126379, IMG submission 92640) | Tropical forest soil microbial communities from Panama - MetaG Plot_24 | ecosystem: Environmental > Terrestrial > Soil > Tropical forest > Bulk soil | place: Panama | collected 2016-02-17
CCGCGAAGCCAAGAACTGGCAAGCCTGATCGCTTTTCCGTCATAAAGAGCCCTGCTTCTCTATCGACCGGGACCGATACTGCCTGAATCCGTGCTGAGGTCCACACGCGCAATTGTCGTCTCCGCCGCTAAACCGTTCCATGACCGCTTTGGGGTCATGAGCGTCGGTGCGCTCCGACGCTGGCGGACGGTCTACGTCTGCGTTGCCCCAGCAGCAGACATCCGCGAGCGAATGCTTGCACTTCCGCTAAGTGCCAACAGGCGACATGATCGATATCGTAGAGAGTGTTGAAGACCGCCCCGTAGCAACGGACAAGGCAGTTGTCACGTCAACAGCGCTCGAAGATGTTCACGGTAGCTCGCGAGGGCAGTTGGATCGCAGTGGAGGAAGCTATCTCGCTTTGCTATAGCTTGGTCTAGGTCGGATCCGTCAAGTTCAAACCACTCTCCGTCGCTTCCAAGTCTGAGGTAGCGCCCAGGCCAATCCCCGACCAGCGGTTCGCGGCGACCTCCCAGGAGGGTGGCGATAGCGCTCCTGCTCAGCCCGCCAAGGTCCCAGAATATGTGCTCCAGATCATACAGACCTAGCTCGCTCTCCGTGCGAGAAAAGAGGTCGAGATAGTCCTCGCGGCTCCATTCACTCAGTACCGGCAGGCTGTTCTCCAACATTATGTGCAGCGTCAGACCGGGCACGCGGCCCGCCAGGCGCGCCAGGACGCCGATGCCCTGTCCGGTCGCCATGATGTCCTTCATCAGTGACTGCCAGTCAGGCGAGTCCCGATCCTTGCTAGCAAGCATCGCGCGTTCGACGAAGAACTCTATGTCCAGGCTCGACACTACCAGACCGTCCCTTGCAGAGCCGCCTTTACCTGTTCACTTGTGCGCTCTGATGGCAAGGTCTCCTTCGGGTCATGAACGACTGATTGCACAGGCGGCCGGCATCTTTTCTCTTCCGCAAGTCTCTGAAAGCCGACATGAAATCGCGGCGGCCTACGTGCTGCCGCGCATGCTCCCGGTTCTCTGTAACCGAGGAGTACGACCATGCCTGACAGTGAAACCACCGCATCCACCAACCCCAGCCGGACGCCCTGGAATAAGGGAAAGCTGATCGGAGCTAGGCCCCCACTACGGCCAAAGCACGTCTGGTCCATCAGGACCCGATTGATGATCGAGGGCCGAACCCGAGAACTTGCGATGTTCAATCTGGCAATCGACAGCAAGCTGCGCGGCTGCGACGTTGTCGCCATCAAGGTCGAGGACATTGCGCCGAACGGCTACACGATCGACCGCGCGACGGTCCGCCAGAAGAAGACGGGCCGGCCGGTCAAGTTCGAGCTGACGGACCAGACGCGCCAGTCAGTCGACGACTATCTCAAGGCGGCAGGCAAGAAGCCGGGCGATTTTCTGTTCACGAGCCGCCGCGCGATCAGTCGTGGTCTGACGGCGCGCCAATATGCTCGGCTCGTCTCCGAGTGGGTTGCGGGTATCGGCCTCGATCCACGCATCTACAGCACGCACTCGCTACGGCGCACGAAGGTGACCTTGATCTATCGGCGCACCGGCAATCTGCGGGCTGTCCAGCTCTTGCTCGGGCACACGAAGATCGAGAGCACCGTCCGCTACCTTGGCATCGAGGTCGACGATGCGCTCGCAATAGCGGAACAAACTGACGTCTGAAATACCCGGGCAGAGCGGACATGCTCTGCCCGTCCGCTGACCGCCGCTAAGCGCCAGAAGGGTGCATCGAGGCAGGCTTCGTTTAAGTCCGCCTTCGACTGTTCTTGGGACCCAGCCGAACAATCCCCATATATTCCACGAATATAGCTCGGGGCCAGTGGGCTCCAAAACAAATGAGAGCCGGGACACACCGCGACCGGGAGGCCCGCCATGCTCACCCAATCCCTACCACTGGTCATTCCGCCAGCGCCCAAGGTCCATGCGAAGGACCTACCGGTTTGGCGTCACCTGCTGACGGCACAGCGCAACAGCATCGCAATCTTTCCGGACTATGTGTTCGATGCGCCATTGGTACGCAGAAGGCTCCTCGGCATAGACGCCGTCCTCGTCAACGATCCGGAAGGTATTCGCCATGTGATGGCGACGAACGCGAACAACTATGTCCGCCCGAAGATGATGCCGCGGATCCTGCGTCCTTTGCTCGGCCAAGGTATTTTTTTGTCGGATGGTGACGAATGGCGACGACAGCGACGCATGCTGTCACCAGCGTTCACGCCACACAACGTGGCTCACCTGCTCCCGCATTTCACGGCCGCGGCCGATGATCTGCTGCACCGCCTGGAGGACAGCTCCATCGTCGATCTTTCAGAAGCCTTCCAGATGGCGACGCTGGATGCCGGACTGCGGGCGATGTTCTCGATGCCGGACAGCGTCCAGCGGGCAAGGCTCGGCGCCATGGTCAGAGCCTACGTCGAAGGGCCAGGGCACCCCAATATTCTGGACATGATTCTGGACATGCTGGCGCCTGACGAATCGACATTCGCATTTGCTACGCGCAAGCGACGCGCCTTTCAGACGGTGTGGTTCGCTGCCGTCGACGAGGTCGTTGCCCAGCGAAGCCAATCGCGTCACGACGCCGAGCATCGGGACCTACTCGATCTGCTGCTCGCCGCGCGTAGTGCCGAGACGGGGGAGGCACTCGCTGCCACGGAAGTCCGCGATCAGTGCGCGACTTTTATCTTCGGCGGCTTCGAGACAACGGCGCGCCTGCTGTTCTGGGCAAGCTACCTGCTGACGCTCGACTTGACTGAGCAGGAGCGGTTGCGGACCGAGGTCGCGGCGTTTCCGCCCGAGAAACTGGCGTCGCTCGACGAGCTTGCCAATTGGCCGCGGTCGCGCATGACGCTGCTTGAGACTCTTCGCCTCTATCCACCCGTCGCGCATCTCGTGCGAGAGACCGTGACCGCCGATGAGATTGTGGGCGAGCCGGTCAAAGCGCGTTCGCAAATCTGGATCAGCCCGTGGGTCATGCATCGCCATCGCAAGTTTTGGGAACAGCCAACCGCGTTCATACCCGAGCGGTTCGCCGGCAAGGTTTCGCCGTGGACCACGAACGGCGCTTATCTTCCATTCGGGGCAGGTCCCCGCATCTGCATCGGGGGGGCATTTGCCATGGCCGAAGCGCAAATTATTATGGCCACGCTGCTACGCCGATACCGAATCATTCGCACCGACTCGCGCCCCGTGCTTCCCGTCTCACGCGTTACCATCGAGCCGAGCTTCACGCCGATGTTCCGGTTGGAGCGGGTCTAATCACGAATTCCACGGCTGTGAGCCGCGCCTATCACGATGCGAATCGAATGCGGACATCCGGAGCGAGAGGACCGAAGTCAGCTCAGGGCCAGACTCGGTAATGCTCTGATCGAGCAAATGTTTTCCGCTTTCGCAGAAAGCGGACGTGGTGATCGGCGCGCCTACGGCGTTGGGCCGGCAACTGCGGCGTGATTCAAGCCTCCAAAGCAGGAGGCCGAGATCATGCGCTACGAACCTCAGACGGTGAATGGGCAACCATTAGACCGATGTTGCCGAACAAGGCTCGCGGCGTGCCGCGGGTAGATGATCGACGTGTCTTGAATGGCATCTTTTGGGTGTTGTGGTCAGGTGCGCCGTGGCGCGATTTACCGATCGCCTTCGGTCCCTACACCACTTGCTACAACCGCTTTGTACGGTGGCGGCGCGCCGGGGTCTGGAGCCGGATCATTGACGCGCTCGCTGCCGCCCATGATGCCGCTGTCCAAATGATCGACATGTCCATCGTGCGCGTGCACCAACACGGGGCGTGTATCTCCCGGAACAAGAGACAGTCCATGGGTCGGTCACGGGGCGGGCTGACCAAGCAAGATTCACGCGGTGGTCGACGGCGACGGGCTGCCGATCCGGCTCGCGCTCACAGCCGGCGAAGCCCACGACAACCGGCTTGCAGCCAAGCTCTTGTCACGCCTGAAATCGGGGCAATGCTCTTGGCTGATCGCGGATATGACGCCGACTGGATTAGAGCACTGGTCAGCGAACATGGCGCGTGGGCGAACATCCCTCCACGACGGAATCGCAACGACGCGCTCTGCTTTAGTCCGTATCTGTACCGGGCCCGCAACCTGGTCGAGCGGTTCTTCAACAAGATCAAGCAATGTCGGCGTGCGGCAACTCGCTACGACAAGCTCGCCGCCAACTATCTCGCGTTCATCCAGCTCGCGTCGATACGCCTATGGCTGTGCGCTAATGAGTCCACGCCCTAATCAGGGGTCACAGGCGTGGGTCACAACGAAGATCGGTTAAACTTGTTCACAACGGCGGCAGTTAATTGGTCAGCGTTGTGAATGCCCATCTCGGCGAGCGCGATAATTTCCATCGCGAGCAACGCTGTCGCGCTGTCAGTCTTGTCGGCAAGACCCAGCATCGCACGAGCCTTTTCAAACGCCTCGCCCATGGCGCGCGTCGTCTCTGGCCCGAAGACTCGACCTTCAAGGAATGGGGTGATCGGCATGGTGTGCCTCCCGGCCAGCAATGATTTGATCGTGTATGAGTCGGGTATTGGACTCTCAGTCGGCGTTTCGCGTTTTATGCCGCGCAGCGCCAGTAGAGGTGCCCACCGCGCCGATACTCTACCCGATGTAGCCCATGGCGGGCGCACAGTTCGCCGACGACAGGGCGCGCGGCCTGCTCGCGCCGTGGCGGCGGCGGTGCTGGCTGGATTTGCTGCGGCATCACTTCAGCGACAGGTAGCGGGCCTGGCGAGGCCGACGCCGTCTCGCGCGATGTTGGCGGTGTCACCGCCTGCGGCCCCAGCGCGGCCCACCGATTACGGAACGTGGTCACGCTAACGGTCTGCACCGAGCGTGGCGCTGGTGACTGTGGTTGGTCAGCAGGTTGGTCCGGTCGAAGCATATAGCCCCCTGCGACCAAGCTTGCGGTCACAGCAGGCACCAACGCGATAGTTATAAACACACGCTTCACAGGAATGCGCTCCAAGCCTCGGTGAAGCAAGGGTCACTTAGGTACTAACACCGTTGATCGGGAACTGCATCCGTGTCCTCTGTAGGAAACTGTTCTCGGGCCAAGTGGAAAACTGCAGGTTCTGAAATACGAGCGCCACCGCGCGTCAGGACGCCCGACGATATTATTCCGAGATTCCCTCTCGCTTCGGAGCTGCTGCGGCACTCCCGCATTGATGCTCGTGTAGAGTCAATATCCGACAGGCCCGCCTATCGGTGCATCGGCTTGCGCTGGGGAGATTTTCGAGACATGGGGGTTCCTCCCGCTGTACGAGATGCCGTCGCCCACCGAGATGACCGAGATGTTAAGAGCGGAACAGACGAATTGCCCGCGCGCAAAAGAGACGTGCTCGCCAGGGTAGGGCGGAGCGTCGTCGGGATAGCGCCGAGAGGATTCGACTGTTTTGGTGAATTGAACAGCGTCTGCAACGCGCGGACGCCCGCGTTCTAGGACGCCGGGGGGACCGCTTAGATTAAAACCGCTGCCAAACCACGGCCGCCCAAGCCCGTATCCATAGGCTCGCGCGAGCCGCCGGTATCTCCGACATAGGCCCCCTGCCAACGCCTCTCCACGGGCTTCTAATTGGCTGGGAACCCTGACCTGCCACCACACCACCCGCGCGCTAACTTCAAATTACCGCCTATCAATCCTGACAGCCCGGTCGGAAAAACCATGACTTATTCTACGGTCCCAAAGCCGCGACATGGAGAATATTTTTCCGAAGGAACCCGAAAAATGCGCTCGCCAAAATGAAGGCGCCGCCGCGCCTCGTTTTGCCGAAGAGCATAACATTCTTCCCCCCCAACTCGAGCTACCGACAGCGGGTCCGAAATCGCGTGGTTCGGGCCGAAAGTTGACACTTACGCTCGCCGCGGACCCGCTCGCGATGGCGGCGCCGCATGAACCAAGTCCCGGCGAAATGCGACCACTCAGTTGGGCGACGCAGGAACCGTGGGGTTGGCTATGTATGAAGATATTGCTCGCGCAGGGGCGGAGCGGACGCTGGACCACCTTTTGCGTTCGCGCTTTCCAGAGCACATCCACTGGATTTGGCCGCTGTTAGTTGTCGCCCTCGGGCTGTTCGCCACTGTGGCTTGGATCGCCCTGCTAGGCTGGCTCTTCTACCGGGCCATCCTGGCGCTCGCCTGAGCCGCCAATGGGCTTCGCGAAGCACCCAAGCCAAGATCAGAAGACGCGGCATCCAGGCGACCACTGCCGCTTATCGCTGCCGCCGCCTTGACCTGATCGTGCCGACCACGCGCCAGATGGCCACGCTATTCGGCAAGCCGGTGCGGGCTGGCGAAATTCACGAGGCGCGAGGACGTGGAATCTACGGGCCCTGAGCATTTTGCCGGGTGGCGCGGATCGGTCGGCCAACCATCATCATCGATGTCGTTCGTATGGCCGCGTTCGTCGAGCAGGCGCTTGCCGCGGTTGTGGCAAGGCTCGCACAGCGATTGAAGCTCGCCGAGGATGAACGCGTTCCAGTCGCCGCGATGCGACACGACGTGGTCGGCGATTGTTGCCGGCGTGGTGACGCCGTGCGCAAGGCACATCACGCAGGGCGGATGCTGGCGCAGCTGCAGGGCGCGGCGGCGACGCCAATGCGCCGAGTTGTACCACGTGCGCCAGGGACGCTGCGCGATCGGGAGGGGATTGGTCAACGCAAAAGAGGAACGGGAGGACTTCACGACGTTACGCCCGCGAAACCGGTACTATGGGGAGTTCACCCGATGGTTTGGCGTCGATCAAATCGCCAACGTCACGCTCGCGTTTCGCGAACGCGATATCGAAAAGCTCTGCTCTAGATTGAGGCAAGCGCGTCGGCGGGGGGAACGCTCCCTTGAAAGCACGGTGGTCGGACGACCATCAGTACAGACGCTGATACGGCCGTGCATTTTGAGTTAGTGGATCAAAGTAAGTGGAGCACATCTCAGTCGATTAAGGCACTCACCCAACTGATCAACCGTAAGCTTACGCTCAAGCGAAATGTGAGTGACAACAGCGTGGGTCGTGCGCTCGATGGCTGGTACACAGAGACGGGTGAGCGGCGTTTTTTCGACCTCGAAGGTCGCGCCGGTACTCAACGGCACTCCTGGCCAGGAGCCGTTCCAGTTCGCCTAAACTGATTTGCGAACCTTCACCCCGCAGGGGCGTAGGTGTGATCGACTAGATCGTTCCACGATCGCATGTCGTCAGCGCGACGATTGCCTCCGTGCGGCTGTGTCAGGCCACGGCACCCGCGCCACGTAATCCGAGACGGGCCCGCCAACGCGGCCCCAGTTGCTCGACCAGATCACCTGAGAGCCGTCTCGCGAGGGCGCGGCATGCGTCTCGCTCCAGTAATCGGCTTTGGGGTTACGGGTCTGAACGATGCGCCGGATCTCGCCGCTGCCATCGATGCGCAATGCGACGACCTCCTGATAGAACGGCGCCCAGTCAGGATGCCTCGCGATTTCTGCATAAGTGCCGCTGTAGCTCAGAAAGACCCAACCCGGTCGATCGATGTTGCGCAGAGACGCATGCGTCGCCTCACCATACGGAGCCAAGTCGGTCACGACGCCGTCCTCGAGCCGACGCTTGATGACGTGGTATTTGTCGGGATCGGCCTTGCTGATTCCCACGTAGACATCGCTGCCATCCGTATCGATCGTCATGTCTCCATGGCCCGGCCTGTGATGGTCCGTCCAGTGCTGGATCACCGTGCCATCCAGGCCGAAGACGAAGGCCGTTTCCGTGCCGTCGAGGAGTGTCTGGAAGCAGAGCACATATCGCCCGGAGGGCGAGATGCCGCTGTATCCGTTCTCGCCGGGCAGACCGGACACATCGATATCGGGGTACTTTCTTCTTGCCGGGATGTCGTATGCAAATGCGACCAGCTTTCCGGCACTGCTTTTGGCTCGCACCACCAGACGCGTCCCGTCGTGCGAAGGGTTTCCCTTCCACGGGCCGAACTGCAGATCCGTGTAATCGGCGGACGCGAAGATCGTCTCCGTCTCGTTGCTGCGCGGCGCCCACAGGTAAATCGCTTGGTGCGAGACACAGATCATTCTTGCCGCATCGGTCGGATGCCACTCGCACTCATTGGGCACCCGCCTATGAAACAGCGGTTGGTATGTCTGACCGTCCAAGAAGCAGAAGCCGCCCGCGCAGCCGTTCGCGATCACCAGCAGGGTCTGATCCGCATTCCATGCCTGCGAACTCGAATATCGGTGCGTGCAATAATCCTGCCGGCACGACGCTCCGTCCGCCATCAAACGTCCCGGCTCGGTGACCCGGGTGAACGCGGTGCCAAAGACTGGATCGGCGACCGGTACGACATATTGAGGTTCAGGCATCCCGGGCGCACTGACGACGCGCGACGTCGCCAGCTCGTCGAATGCACCTGCGGCTCCTGCCGACGTGACGACGATCAGCGCCGTGCACAGGGCTTTCCAAGCTCTCACCGCTTCACCCGCGCTGGGCCACTCACTCGATCTCTCGGTCGACTGCGGTTCCGACGAGCGGCCGTGTTTGTGGTAACTCGACATGGCTCGCACCTTTCAGATCGAGGGGTTGGAACGACACCGACCCATTGCTCTTCCGCAGTCGACTAACGCTCGATCCCGCTGAGCTGAGCCCGTTGATCCAGCCAGTTCGATCACGCGCGCTCCGGCGGTCCCTGCCTACGTCGACGGCGCCGCGCGTCTCCTGCGGACGTGCCCCCTGGTGCATTCGCAAATCCAGCGCCTTCACCAACAAGGCGCGGAACGCCGCAAGCACACCCGGCACCAAGTGCAGGCGCCGCCAGAGGTAGAGACCCATGGCAGCATTCCAAACGACGAGGATTGCTCCGGTGCCCATTGCCGCCCCGCTTAAGCCGAACAGACCGATGAGCCACACGCTGAGAGCAGCGTTCACGACGGTATGCGATACCAACAGCAGGGCTGCGCCGCGCTCATGCCCCGTCATGATCATGACGTACATCTGCGAACCAGCACTCGCGGCGATCACCTGCGCAATCAGAAGGATTCGCAGCGCGGGTACGCCCGCGTCGTAGCCCGGGCCGAACCATCCGAGAAACGGCTCCGCCATGACGAACAGCGTGAAGGCGATGAACGCCGATGCGGCCAGTGTCCATGAAGCGGCGGTCGTGACCAGAGCCTGCAGCGTGGCCTGGTCCTTGCGCGCGAAGAGACTTGAAACCGTCGGCGCAAACAAAGTGTTGGTCGCGATCCTGGGCAGCGCAACCACGAATGCGATGTTGAAGACCAGACTGTAGATGCCCGCCTCCTTCGTCTGTTCGAACCACCCGAGCAGTATGACCCCGGTGCGATTCAAGAGGGGTTCGGCGGCTCCGATGATGACCAGCGGAACGGCTATCAGGCGCCAGGTGGCGGCATCGTATTCTGGCGCCACATCCTTGACGACGGAGGGACGCATCCTGCGCATTCCCAGAGTGGCCAGAGAAAGCCCGGCGACCGAGCTGATCAGCGTCGCCGTCATGACCATCGGAGCGTCCAGCTTCCAGCCAAGCCCGACGATCGCGACTCCGACGAGAACGACCAGAAGTCCGTCTCGCACCACGCGATCGGGCGTCAGCGCCGAAATAACCCCGCCGAACGCCCGCACGACCGAGCACCGGATCCACAGCAGCGCCCACACGGGCACGAGCCAGAGCCCGACAAGCAGCGTGTCTCTGAGCGGCGGCGCCTCCTCTCGAAGCAGGACGGCGCATGCACCGATGAGGGCCACGGCCAGGCCGATCGCGCCGGCGCGTCGCTGCCCATACTGGATGACGCCGCACAACAGAGGCCAGTTGCGTACCGCTTCGTAAGCCGGCACGAATCGCAGCAGCGCCATGTCGAAGCCGAGCGCCGACATATAGGCAAGCACGACCATCCAGGCGTAGACGTAGGCATACACACCATAGGTGTGGACGCCGACCATTCGCGCGATCAAGAGTTGCGAGCAATAGGTCAGCCCAACCCCGGCACCATAGATGAAGAACGAAGTGATGCCTCCCCTGGTGACCCGCTTGATGGCACTGCCGTCACCCGTCGCCGTACTCGTGGTCGCGCACTCTGCATTCATTGTTCTGCACTCTACGTTCACGGCGCGGCATTCACCGCACAAGCGCTGTTGTTGAACGCGACGATCCAACGCGGGCCGGGCTCCCGACACGGACGACGGATTTCCGCCGTGCGGCATCCGTTGCCACGAGTGAAAGCGAGATGGCGAACCAGAAGATCGGGTGGCGGACGATGAGATGGAATACGCTGAAAACGGCGAGCCCGCACAGCATGGTCGTCAGTCCGTCGAGCCTAGCTCGGAAACTCCCCTGCACGGTGATGGCGCCGAGCCACAGGACGCTGAGCACTCCGATCAGGCCGCACTGCGTGAACAGATCGAGCAGCGTGTCATGCGCCTCGAAGTTCGCTGTCCCGTTCACCTTGGGGTGTTCGATATCCTCCGGGTCGGCCGACGGGTTCAGCCGTCCCTGGATGATGCTGAACGGGATCTCGATATGCGGACCCGGGCCCAGACCCAGCATCCCGGACTCGAATCCCCGGCGCAGCGCCTCGTGCCAGGAGTGAAGTCGGATGGCGGCCGTGTGTTCCGAATCGGCTTCGTTGCCCTTGGCCATGTCCCTGGCAAGGTCCTCGACGCCGGTCTTGATCGAGGGAAGGAGGATGCCGCCCGCCACGGCCATCGCCGGCACCGCCAGGATGACGAGCCACGCGAACGCGGTGCGAATCGTCATCGCTCCATGATTGGACGAGCACCAGGTCCGAACCTTCAACGCGGCGAACAGCGGGATTGATCCGACGAGAAGAATGGCGAACGTATCGCTCTTAGAGAGGCGGCCCACATAGACGGGAAGGATCGCACACGCCAGGGCGGCGACCTTCCTGCCGAACCCGCCGGCAGTCTCGGCGAGATAGAGCGCAAGAAGTCCGAGCGCGGCGCACAGCAACGCGAGCTGATTGGGATTGGCCGACCATCCGCGGAATCGATTCCAATACCAGGGCTTGATTCCCAGCACATCGATATCCACCCAGATTTCCGCAAGCTGGAGGGCAAGGCCGATGGTACCGAAAATCACCAGAAGCCAAGCGACCCGGCGCAGGCGAGGCCCGGCTCCCGGCTCAACCATGCTCAGACAGCTCACTGCGGCGAGAAGCGGATAGGCCAGGACGTCGTGCATGAACAGGTGGAAATCGTGACGATCGCCGATCACGTATGCGGTCATCGTCCCGAGGCCCTGGGCGATCGTGAACACCAGCCAGAAGATCAGGAGCTTCGTCAGCGGAGGCGTGAGTGGCGGACCGAGCCGGTACAGTTCGCGGCACACCATGACGAGGACCCACAAGGCCAGGCAGATTTCGCCCGGCCCGATCGAAACGCCTTGGGGCCGCAATTGGGATGCAGTCGACACGATCAGCCCGAACGCGAGCAACACGTCTAACAGCATGTCACACTCTCGCTCCCGCGCCCGGATTTCCGAGAAAGGCCGTTACGCCCGGGTGCCTCATATGGCTCTTTCCCGTTCCGGCGTTAGCCGTTCGTGCAGCAATGCATGATCGGAGAGCGGTTGGTGCACGCGGTTCTGTATGGGGACGTCGATACCATCCGAGCCACTGGTCAGCTTCTCGTAGAGCGCCGCGTAGCGCGCCACGATGACCTCGAGGTTATAATCCCGCCTCACCAGCGCCGAGGCGCGCGCGCCCATTGCTTTCGCGGCGGCCCGATCCTCGAGCAGCTCGACGATTCGCGCCGCCAGCAGCGCGGGTGAACGTGGAGGCACGAGAAAACCATTCCAGCGATCGCGAATGACGTCGGAGCACCCGGGCATTTTCGTCGTCACGATCGGCAGGCCAGCGGCGCCCGCTTCGAGCAACACCCGTGGAATGCCTTCGCGATATTCGGTGGGGAACGCGAACGCATCCGCGATACGCAGAAGCGCCGGTACATCCGTTCGCGGACCGGCAGCGACCACGTACGGTGCGTGACGGTCGATCTCGGCCTTGCTGACCGCCAGAGAGCCCTCGCTTTCGCGCGGTCCCACGAGCAGGAAGCGCACGCCGGGACGACGGCGATGAACCAGCGCGGCCGCCTCGAGCAACGTCGGAATGCCCTTTTGCCGCGTCAGGCGGGTTACGGTCAGGACGATCTCGCACCCATCCAGACCAAGGAAACGGCGCAGTTCTTGCGCTGATGGGCCAGCCTCGGCGGCGCGATCGAAGCGTTCGACGTCCACGCCGGAACCTGCGATCAGGCAGCTGTGACCGGCGCCGATCATGCGACGATCTTGAAAAAACGCCTGGTCATCGCGGTTCTGGAACACGGTCGCGGCCGTTGAACGCGCCGCCATGCGGTGAAGCGCACGCCAGATTGGACGAAACGCCAGCGCTTTCGGCGAACGAGAGGAATAGACGTAGGCGAGCCCATTGATCGTCCGCACCACCGTCACCCCGGGCACCGCGCGCGCAGCCAGCGGAGCCAGCAGATTCGGCTTGGTGTCGAAACTCTGCACCAAGTCCAGCCCCAGGCTTGCGATGAGCTTCGCGAGCGACTTGACCGCGGTCCAATCAGCGAACGGATTTGCAAAGCGGTTGAAGCAGAATGGATGGTACTCGATCCCCTCGCGCTCGAACGGCGTGGGGTCCGCGGTTGCAGCGGCACTGACGCGAAAGCCACGGTCGCGCAGCGCGATCAGGAAGGGAATCCGCAGCGCGTGGTCCTCTCCGCCGATACAGAGCAAATGTGCCAAGGGGGTCTCCTCCTCAAGCTGATCCGCTCAATGGACGCCGACGCGCACCGCCGGCATTTCACCGTCGAGCACCGTCGCTTCCACGCCGGCATGGGCCGCGTTCCAGCGGTCGATCAGTTCACCGAGCGGCATCCACGCGAAAGCGCCGACGAGCGATGCGAACCGCTCTTCGCAGCGATCAAGATTGACGCGGTGTCGGAACCGGGCCACGGCGTTCAGGCCGTCGACGCGCGGCTGCCCAGGATCGATCTCCCACGGATGCAGATAGAAGACGTAGGGACTCCCCGAACGGAGGATGGCACGCACCCCCCAGCACCACACGCGGTAGGGGACGAGCCGAAAGTACCCGCCGCCGCCCCAGGGAATCCCACGGCGCCCCATTCGCATGCACGAGACGGCGGCTTCGTAGAAATCTTCGCGGAGGCGGACGATCGGCGTGCCCGCGTCCATGCCGTTCAACCGGCCGTAGCGGTCGTGGGCGATGGTCGGCACGATTGAGGAATCGTAGGTGAATCCCGCCTCTTGCAGGATGGGAACGGCCCAATCCGTGATCGAAAAACAGGGCGCGCGATAGCCCCGCACCGCCTTGCCGGTCAAATCCTCGAGAAGGTGCTTCGAACGCAGGACGTCGTCCCGGAACTCGGACGGGCGCAATGAGTAGACCAGCTCGTGTCCATACCCGTGCGACGCCACCTCATGACCCGCGGCGGCGATCGTCCGGACAAGCTCGGGGCATCTTTCCGCCACCCAGCCGAGCACGAAGAAGGTGGCGCGCGCCGCGCAACCGTCGAGGATCTCCAGGATCCTCATCGTATTCATCTCGACGCGCAACTCGCATCCGTCCCACTCCCCGCGCGGGATGGCGCTTTTCAGATTCTCGACGTGGAACCAGTCCTCCACGTCGATCGACATGGCCGCCATGGCGAAACCCGGATGATCTGATGCTGCGCGTACCATGTCTTGCTTCTCACAGCAGTCGGTGGCCGCGTTGGCGAAACGCGCGCACGTCCTCGCGCTTCGGGAATGAGAAATATTCGGATCGTTCCATCGCCGGCGGTCGCGCCGCTGCTTTGCCCTCCCGCAGGTCGCGCAGCACGCCCACGACCAGCCTTGCCGCTTCGCGCTTCGTTTCCCTGATCACGCGATCGAGCGAATCCGACTGCCGGATCGCGAACGACTGCGTTGCGAGGACGTCGCCGGCGTCGAGCTTCTCCGCCATGTAGTGGACCGTGATCGTGATCGCGCGCTCGCCTCGCAGCATCTGCCAGAACGTCGGCATCATTCCCCGATAGGCCGGCAGTCGGCCCGAATGAATATTGATGCAGCCCAATGGCGGGAGCCCCAGAAGTTGCGCCTTGAAGACCTCCGGCGCGGCGACGGACACGATCATGTCCGGCGCGATCGTCCGGACCTGGTCGAGATAGTCGGGCTGATTGACGGAGCGCGCGGCGACCAGAGGAACGTCGGCAGCGACGGCAAGCGATTCGATCGAACGCGCACGCAGTTTGGCGGAGACGAAGCGCAGGCCCTGGCGAAAAGTCCCCCACGGTCCGTAAAATCCGAGCATCCGACGCAGCGTCTTGCGAAGCGGCTCGTGGAAGGGTCGACCGATCGTGAGGCCGCAGATTTCGATCTTGTCTCGCGGATAGATGTCGAAGAAGACATTGAAGAACTGGATGACGTACAGCGGGTCATCTTCGGTCACGAACAAGACGCGCATCTTCGCGGGCCGTCGCCGTGCGGTGGCGAGAGCCGCGCAAGAAACGTTTGCAGTCCCGCTTAGGGACCCCGCCTGCGTTCCATCCGGCGCGCGCTGCGGACGCTCGTCGTCAGCCGATCCCACCGAAATCCTGCCGCCGGCGCGAGGGATTTCCGTGTTCGCCTCGCGCCGAGATCTGTCCGGAAAACGGCCGACGTCGACTCTGTTGGTTGCAGACATCGTCTGGGCCATGACCCGCACTCAATTCCCGCTGCTTCGCCGATCCGCGAAGCAAGGTCATCCGTATCGTTCTTTAGCTGGGAGAATACCTACCACGGCGGTCCAATGACTCGTCCGTATCTGATGAGGTACCCCGAATGGTCACCGCAGCGTACGGCTGTGGGCACGCGTCTGACCGGAACATGCCTGCGCGGTGTTCACACGACAGCAGCGGGTCGCGCATGCACCACGCGGACCAAGCGCCCTCCGTCAACCGGCCCGAACGAGGGCCCGCGGTCTTCGACGCGGAAGCACTCGTCGGACCAGCCATTCACCCTTCTGCCCATCTATGGCTTTCGTGCGATGATTGTGAATGTTTCGGCAGCCTGTTCTTTGGCAAGCGCACGATACGTGACGATCCATAGACGCCAAAGAACGTACAGAGGAAATACGACAGAAAAATATGAGCTGCTATAGTACGTATTCAACCGTTCGATCTCCAGGCCTTGATTCGAAAGGAATTTGCGAAAGTCGCGGGGCGTACACCGATCGTATTTTGCCGGAAAACCCAGGTGACCGGCTTTGTCCGGAAAAAAAGTCGAGAGCAGGCCGTTTTTGACATTTTCTGGAAGAACGGAATTCAACCTGGCGTAAAGCGCATTGCGTGACGGGACAAAGACAAGCAGCGTTCCGCCGGATTTCAAGATTCTTCCCATGGCGTTGAGCGCTGCTTCCGTATTGGAAACATGTTCGAGAGTTGATTTGCAGATCACAAGATCCGCAATACCTTCCAACTCGCATGCTGCAATGTCGGAAACGATTGTCTTGTCATAAACACCTATCGGGGCCTTGACGAACTCTTGATCGTCGACGTCCATTCCGACGATCGTGAGCTTGAGACGACGTTTCGTTTCAAGGTCAATACACGGTCGAGCTCCTCCGCCAACGTCATAGACGACCAAATGAGGCCGCAGATGACTCGGGACGATGCGTCGTTTGAAATCTTTTGATCCATCAACTCGAAACGAATGCGGCAACAAATAATCAAATGCACCGCTTAATGCGACTTGCGAGGCAATAGCACGATGGGTGACTCTCGACATGACAGGCCTTCTCCTCGCACTAATAGGAACGCGTCCCGTAGCTGGCATTGCCGTACGAGGTCGGTGCTCTATTCATTTCAAGTGGCCATGCCGGCGAGGCCGCCACCCTGTGTTTGGCGCTGAACATCGCGATGAGCAGGTTCTCGACGCGCTCCACGCTTTCGAGCAGCGAGCGCTCGTCGAGGGAAGAGGCGAACATCACCGGTTGCCCGCAACGAACCAGCAAGTCGTGAAGCTGGTCGATGATCCGTATCGAATGCAGATCCATCGTCAAATCGAGCTCGAGCTGGCGTTCCAGCGGACTCTGTCCCTGCCTCCGGTCCTGCAAGCGGGTTTCCAGCGTCTCCAGTGGGGCATCAAGCCGGATCAATAGATCAGGGCGTGGTGAGCACTCGAGAGCGTCGACCATCAAACTCTCATCGACGGTCCGGGCAAACAGGGCGAGGGAGCATACGACCTGCACGAATGCCTGGTCGAACACCACGATGTGACGAACCGTTGATGCCCGCGACCACGTGTGCAGGAGACGCAGGATGTACTGACTGAGCCGTATTGCGTTGGTCATATTGCGCGGCGGCAACAAGCGGACCAGACGCTTGGCGGCGCTGACGCTGTGCGACAATAGAAGAGGGTGACGCGAGATTGCGAGCATCTCGAGCAGGGGCCGGCACAGCCGCTGCGCTACCGGCGAGGACCAGCTTTCCGACGCGCCAGACAGGAAAGACGGCGATCGAGACGGACGCTCCGCAGGCCGGTAGCTCAATGTTAGATCGACCACATGGCCGCTCGTGCGCAGACTTGCCGCAAGCGCATTGGCGAAGGTCGTCTTGCCCGACCCAGGGGGGCCGAATAGCTCGATGATCATCGGACCATCTCCGTCAATCCTAAAGTAGGCGCCAGATTTCGCGCTTCACGGTGCGAATGACATCTTTCAATGGCTGTTCGGCGTTGACCGTTATGACGGGTGCGCCGCCAAACCCGAGCCGCCGCAAGTCCGCTATGCGTTGACTGATGAGAACCGGATCCATGTCCGGCTCGCGCTGTGCGGCCGTCTCGGGGAGGATGTCGAGCTTGAGCACGAGATCGGGCCGGAGGCGGCGGCTGAGGGCGTATGCCGATGCCTCAAGCCGGCGCAGCCAGTTCGGGGTGCTACGCAGGCGCGGCAGCAACGGTCCGTCGTTAAATCCGGCGATCTCGTCCTGCGGGTAACGGTCGGTGATGACGATCATACCGCGGTCGGCGCCGCGCCGGGCCGCCAGCAATTTGCCGCGTTTTTCATGCGCAACGACGGCTGCCCACACCATCATGAGCGCGCTGTACAGCGGACCCGGTGCACGATTCGAGATTTTCCCGTGTGATGCGCCTTTGGGCTTCGTCCTGATGAAGCGCCGGATCAGGGGCACCATCAGCTTGAATGGTCTCAACAGGAGGGATGGCCGGCCGTCTCCGGTTCCGAAATAGATCGGGAGCACATCGAGCTCCGCAGCGAGCCATCCTCTGATCGCCCTCGTGACCGTGCTCTTGCCGCTGCCATCGACGCCGACGATCGCGACGACGCGTCCGCCGCCCGGCGCTCGATGACCCCAGGGTCTTGGCAGATTGAGGACATTTCTGTTCACATTGCCGACTAGCCAAAGCACCGTGCGGATTGCGTTTCTCAGCCAAGTCTCGAATCGATTGTAGGAACGGTAGATCGCGAGATGCTGAGCCAGACGTCGGCGGAAACGGCGCTGACGTTCGAGAGGCCGATCGGCCCTGATGACGTCGACGATCAATCTGCCGAGTTCGTCGTCGAGCAGCGCGGTCGCGAGCTCCCGCAATGCGGCCGGATCGACACGAGCCGCAACGTGGATACGATCCATTGCGAACTTGCACGTCGTCGCGTCCCAGTTCCTCAGCGCGACGGGGTCGAGCCGAGTCAATTCCAGGCCGCCACGCACCGCAAGCATCAGGGCTTCCGTTGTGGCGTCGAGTATGCGGATCGGAAGCAGGGAATGGGAAACCGCTCGGGTCAACAGAACGTCTTCCCATGGAAGATGGTAGTCTTTGAAAAGCTGTTGGCCGACCACCAGGCGGATATGCAGATGGACGTGGACGAGCCGGCCGCTCGAATCGTCGTAGCCCAAGAAGCTCAAGAGAGATGGATGGTCCCGGCTGGCAATCGCTGGAATCAACTTGAAGTCCCGCGCGAGCAGGATCGCTTCGGCTCGGTGTAGATCGTGGGCGGCGATCAGCAGGTCGAGATCGCGCTCGGCCGTTAGAACCGAATAAAGCCGTCTTCGGCTCTTCCAGTAGCAATAGGAGATGTTCTGTTGGAAAAAGTCCTTGATGAGGGTCTCGATGATCGGCACCGTCAACATTCCGGCGTCGGGCATCGGTGGGGTGCTCCAGCTGGGATGGGAGTTGACTTTCGGGACCGTAGCGTTTTCGGCTCCTTTCGATAGTTCTGTATTTTGGAGTTTTGACACGAGAGACCTGTCGCGTTACGCGGCGGCGGAGGAGCGGAAATATTTCTTGTATTTGAGGTAGGTTTCGACGGCATCTCCGTAGCGATATTTTGCATGCCTCTTGAGATCGACCTGCGTCACCACCGCTACGGCATCGAAGGGGCGGCCGGCGTTCGTTTCGGGAGAGCCGCATAGAATGCTCAACGCATTCCGAGCCACTTCTCGGCTTGTACTGCCCCATCTGACGACGAAAATGGTCTTATCCGCTAAGGCGCGAAGCAAACGCGTTTCGGTGACGCCGAGAACCGGTGCGCCGTCGATGAGAACGCAATCGTAGCGTTCGTGCAGCTGGCGTTGAAGCGCGTTCAGATGCACGGCCGCGAACAAGGAGAGAGGATCGGTCGACGGACGCGGGATCGGGAGGTAGTCGACGTCGATGTCCGGAAGGCGACGAATGAGCTTCGAGGTCGGGAAGTCCACGAGGTTCCGGACCGGACGTTCGTCCCGTGCGTGCAGCTCGCGAAGAATGGACGGGCGCCTGAAGTCAAAATCGACGATGATCGTTCGCCTCCCGAGCCGGGCGGCATAGATCGCCAAGCTCACCGCAAACGTGGTCTTTCCCTCCTCCGGGACGCTCGAGCTGATCAACAACGTCACGGGCGGGCTGTCGGCTTCCACCAGCCGCAGCGCGGCAGCCGCGGACCTGATGGCCTCAGTGTAAGGCGTGAACGCGTCGCTCAAACATGAAGGGAATGCGGCCTTACGGTCCGATCTCCCGAGCTCGGGCACCAAGGCGATGCAAGGAATGGCGAGTGCCTCGATGACATCTTGCTCACTGCGTATCGTGGTGTCGAGACGCGCCCGGAGGACCGCGAGCACGCCTCCGCAAAGTGCCGATATGAGGATCGCTGGAAGAAGGAAGAGGAGCGGGCTGGGGGAACTGGGACGATCTGGCGCGGCCGCCCGCGATAAAATGTGCGCTTCCGGAGTAATGCTCTCCAGTTGCTCCCGAAGTTCCTTTTGGCGCCGCAGGACGCGTGCATAGGCTTCTCCTGCCGCCGTTTCGGCTCGCTTGACCGTGTCGGGGTGCGGCTCGTTCCCGCCGCCCGACGGACGCGCGGTGAGATTCTGCAGGGTGTCGGCTGCCTGCTTCATTTCCGTTTCGAGCTCAGCCGCTCGGGCAGCGAGCTGCGCCATCTCCTGGACTATCTGGAAGTGCCTCGCATCGACGGTGCTTGCGATGTGAAGATCGGTGATCCGATTGGCGACCACCGCGGCCGTTTGGGGGTTCTTTGCAGTAAAGCTGATCGAGATGACGCGCGACCGATGGAGCTGCAAGACGTCTAGCTGACGTTCGAGCTGGTCCATCGCTCGCGCGGGATCAAACGGTTTTCTGTCGGCGGACTTCGGATCGGCACGGAATATGGCCGTGCGCGGATCATCCTCGCGAGAGAAGCTGTGAAGGACTCGCCGGAGATGGCCGCGGGAGCTCAACATCGACACTTGGGTATCGACCGCTATCGCGATTTCGTCGGCCGCGCGGCCTGTGCCGGCTGAGTTTCCGCCGACCAAATCGGCTTGTTGAGGATCGACCATGATCTCGGCCTTTGCGGTGTAGCTGGGCGGAATCAGGAAAGCGGTGGTCCCCGTGAGGGCGGTGCCCGCGACCGTTATGCCGAGCACGAATTTCCAATGACGACGCAGGATGCCCAAGACCTGCCGGAAATGCATATTGCGCTCGGCGATTTCCTGGTCGGCGGCATCGGGGATGGAGGTTCCTGGACATCCGCGCCGATCAATATGAACGACCTCAAGAGACCGATCGCCATCGTTGCTCGTTCGCCGCATGATTCCGCTCCATTCCACTCCGACTCTGGACCTGCCGCGACGCTAGCTGAACGAGCCCACGCGATGCCGGATCCCGTGATCTTCCTTGCGTCGCCGTGTCGTGGCGCGCGACGCGGATGTTGCGGGCTCGATCATTGGGGAGACCGGAAGGACCGAGGGAGGCTTTCGCATGGCGTCAAGCCAGACCTGCACCATCAGGATGGCCCAAAGCTCACGTGCCCGGTCGACTTGGCCGCTCAGATGCTCCCGCCAGCAGCTTTCGACTCGGTTCGAGTCGAGCAACCCGTCGCTCCTGATCCGGGACGCATCGAGCAGGTCCTGCGCCCAGTCGCGTAGCGGCCCCCGGAGCCACGCCCCGATTGGGACGTTGAAACCCTGCTTTGGACGCTCGAACAGCTTTTTGGGCAAATACCGATGTAGGACGCGTCGTAAAAGCCACTTGCCTTGGCCGCCGCGAACCTTGAGGCCAGTTGGCACGCGCCAAGCGAACTCGACCATACGGTGATCGAGAAACGGACACCTCGCCTCGAGACTTGCCGACATGCTGGCACGGTCGAGCTTAACCAGGACGTCTCCCGGCAGATAGTCCATCATGTCGCGATAGATGATTCGACCGATGATGTCGCGAAGCGGTGGAACGGGTTCTGCTGCTGCGGCAGGTGACGGTTCCGACATGACCGAGATTTCGCCCGAGGTTATCAACCGCTCGTAAAGGTCGTGTTCGTCGTTTGCGGCGAGCAGGCGCGCGAGCCTTTGAACGCTCGTCTCGCTCAATGTCGCGCGGAACGCCCGCGAGAGCGGAGTGGCCCCCAGCAGCCGCTGCCATAGTGTTGGGCTGAACAGCAGCAGACCGGACGCCGCCATTCGTCGCGACGCCGGCGGTAGACGGATCGGGCCCGTCATGCGCGCCAGCAGGAAGTGCCGGGCATACCCGCCGAAACATTCGTCTCCACCATCGCCTGACAGCGCCACCGTCACGTGCTGCCGGGCCAGTCGGGAGAGCAGCAAAGTCGGGATCTGCGACTCGTCGGCGAACGGTTCGTCCCACACCTCCGGCAACTCGGGTATCGCGGCGAGCGCCTCAGCCGGCGTAAGACGGAATTCGGTGTGCTCCGTCCCGAGATGATGCGCGATCCGGGACGCGTGTGCGGCCTCGTCGTAGGAGGCCTCGGTGAAGCCGACCGTGAAGGTGCGGACAGGTCGCGGCGACTGCACCTGCATCATCGCGACGACCGCCGAGCTGTCGATTCCTCCCGATAGAAATGCGCCGAGCGGAACATCTGCCACCATGCGCTGGCGAACGACGGTGCGCAGCAGACGATCGAGGTCTCTCTCGAGGTCTACGGGCTTGAGCTTCGGCGGGTTGCTCTGCCCTTTCTCGGCGATTTCGGCGAGCGACCACCAGTTGCGAACCTGCGCTCGCAACGTGTCGATTCCGCTGGTCCGCAAGTCATCGGCGCGTATGGACAGCATCGTGCCGGGAGGCAGCTTAAAAACGTCCTTCCAGATGCAAAGCCTGTCAGACACCCATCCGCGGCGCAGCACCATTGTCAATGCGGCGGCGTCTACTCTTGGTTGGAAGCCCGGGAACGCTTTGATCGCCTTCAGTTCAGATGCAAAGAGAAGTGCGCCGCGATCAAGTGCGACATAGAGCGGCTTTTTCCCGAGACGATCGCGAATCAAGTGCAGGACGCGGTCTCTGCGGTCCCAAACCGCAAGAGCGAACATTCCGGCGAAACATCTCAAGGCCGGCTCGATGCCGAGCTCTTCGAATGCGGCGAGCATCACCTCGGTGTCGCTGTAGCCGCGGAACTGATGGCCATGCGCCTCGAGCTCTCGCCGAAGTTCGGCAAAGTTGTAGATCTCGCCATTGAAGGTCATCGCCAGGCGATCGCCGTGCGACAGCATCGGCTGATAACCGGCCTCCGAGAGGTCGACGATCGCGAGCCGACGATGACCCAGTGCGATGCCGGCGTCGAAGTCGCTCCAGAGCCCTTCGCCGTCCGGACCGCGATGACGAAGCGTCGCCGCCATTGCCCTGATCGCTGCAAGCCGGCCCAGGTCAGCAGCATGCGCACCAAGAAATATGCCGACGACGCCGCACATATCCTCAGGTCCGGATCCGAACGGCGGGCACCAGGGGTGCCGCTGCGCCTTGCGCCGGAACGGTCCACATCCAAAGCGCGCCATCCCATCGAGGAGTTCCACGCTTCACAATGCGGCGATCCGCTCCGCGATCTCCCGCAGGACCAGGTGCTTTTGCATCCATTCGCATATCGCCGCCGATCATGATGGGGGAATTCCTCTCTTTGTTTTGGTGTCTTTCGGATTCTTTCCACCTCGACGCCGGTCGAAACGATACGGCCGGAGTCGCGTTCAGAGCTTGCGGACCAAGGCCCGTTTCCCGTCGACCCGGTCCCGGGTAAGCAGAGCGACATCGCCACCATCTCGCAGATTACTGCGGCGCCTTCCGCAAGCGGTCGCCTATATGGAGCTACCTACAAGGGGGTAGATGACGGCAGCGTTCTGGCGGCCGAGATTTTCTCTCGACGAAACCGCGGGGCGGTCGTTCTCTCCAGGTCGCCCAGCCGGTCAAACGAACGTCGAGTGCTCGAAACTTCGGTCCACCGCAGGATCGCCGAAATGCGCCCTGGGTCGGATTAAAAAAAGGTTTGACAGCGATTGCTGGCCACGCGTGGCGCGAAAGTAGTAATGCGCCTTGGCCAAGGCGAAAGCGTGCGAACGCGATATCATTTACCTCCGACGCTTCTCACGGCGACCTCATGAGAAAGCGGTCTATCGCGGTTCGCAGCTTCGCGATTCGCGGCGACCGGACCCGTCGAACAAGCCTTGGGACACGCGTTGTAGGTGGCGTTGCGACAGGAGAGCGATGAAATGGCCCTTTACCAAGACGCGCCGCAACAGCATGTTTCTTTTTCACTGAAATATCTTTTTGCTGTACGCCCCACCTTTGGCGTCGCTCTTCGCTGCGTTATCGACGTCGGGTGCGTGTGGACGATGTTCGCGGCCGCTTGGCTGTTGCTGGATGGTGGCGATGCCACGATCCCGTTCAAGCAGGAGGCCGGTGCGATAGTCGCGGGGATTGGGGTGTTCTCGCTGCTTGCGGTGCTCGTCTATGCGAGCGCAAGCCTCTATGCCCATCCGTCATTTCTCACGTTCGGCGACAAGGTCCTCCGCATCGTCAGTGCAAATCTATTCCTGCTCGCGGTCGGCGTCGCGTCCTTGTTTGCACTCGGGGCGCCGACATGGCTCTCCATCGACACAATGTTTGCGATGTTCGCGGGCGCGAGCCTCCTGCAGAGTGCCGCGCGTGCGACGTCCAAGGCGCTACGCTCGGAGTATCAGACCGAAGCCGGCGCCGCGCGTGGCGCAACGAACGACGAGAAGAAGGTGCTCGTCATCGGCGGCGCGGGTTACGTCGGGTCGGCGCTGGTCGAGCGGCTCATCCGTGCAGGCAAGCAAGTCTCGGTTCTCGACGCCATGCATTTCGGCGAGGAGGCCCTCGGGAAGGTCATCGGGCACCCGAACCTGACCTTGATCCGTGAGGACTTCCGTCACATCGAGGCGCTCACCCGCGCGATGTCCGGTGTCGGATCCGTCGTGCACCTCGGCGGACTCGTCGGAGATCCGGCATGCGCTCTCGACCCCGAACTGACCGTCGACATCAATGTCACGGCGACCAAGCTCGTCGGCCAGATTGCTAAGGCGCAAGGTGTCAGGCGGCTCATCTTCTCCAGCTCGTGCTCGGTCTATGGCGCGTGCGAAGAGGTCGTGGGCGAAAGCTCGCATTTTAACCCTCAGTCGCTGTACGCCCGCAGCAAAGTCGCTTCCGAGGTCGTCCTCGGCGCGCTCAACAACCCGAATTTCGCCGTCACGTGCCTGCGGTTCGCCACCATCTACGGCTTCTCGGGGCGGACGCGATTCGACCTGGTGGTCAACCTTCTGTGCGCCAAGGCGGTCCGCGAGAGCGTCATCACGGTCTTTGGGCCGGATCAATGGCGGCCGTTCGTTCACGTCGACGACGTGGCGCGTGCGATCGTGGCGACGTTGCAGGCCCCGGTCGGCCTCGTCGCAGGCGAAGCCTTCAACGTCGGGAGCAACGCGCAGAACTACACCCTCGGCGAGGTCGCGGAACTCATCAATCGACAGGTCCCGGATGCGAAGATCGTTGCGGACGCGGATTGCGCCGACCGACGGAACTATCGCGTCGCTTTCGACAAGATCCGGACGCGCCTCGGCTTCGAGCCGGCCTGGACGCTCGACCGCGGCATTGCGCAGGTCGTCTCGGTCGTCCGCTCGAATCGCGTCGGCCACTATTCGCTGCCGACCTACAGCAACGTCCTCTACCTGAAGGCGCTGGGGACGAAGAACTTCAGAGAGTTCAAGATCACCGGTTGGGAGAATGATCTGATGAGCATCGATCACATCGCGCCGGTCGGCTCGGCCGCTCACTCGGTCGCCGCATAGGGGGGCGTCATGCAATATCACCACCCTCCACATCATTCGACCGCGGCCACACGCGTCAAGAATCTGCCGCAACGCGCGGTCAGTTCGGTCGCTCTGCGGGCGAGCCCCGATGATGGTCGCATCCCCTGTTTTCGTCCGGTCATCGGCCAGGCGGAGATCGACGCGGTCAACGTCGTGCTGCGGTCCGGCTGGCTGACTACCGGCGCCAAGGCGCGCGAGTTCGAGACGAAATTCGCGGAGTTCATCGGCGGCGGCGTGCAGGCCATAGCGGTGAGCTCCGCGACGGCGGGCTTGCATCTCGCCCTCGAGGCGTGCGGGATCGGGCCGGGCGACGAGGTCCTCGTGCCGACGCTGACTTTCACGGCGACCGCCTCCGTCATCCGCTATCTCGGCGCCGAAGCGGTGCTCGTCGACGTCGAAGAGAGCACCCGGACGATCGACCTCGATTACGCCGAGCGGTGCGTGACGCCGAGGACCAAGGCGATCATGCCGGTCCATTTCGGCGGTTACCCGTGCGACATGGCGAGAGTGCTCGACTTTGCCCGCCGTCATGGCGTCAAGGTGATCGAAGACGCGGCGCATGCGCTGCCAACGCGCCGCGATGGACGCATGATCGGATCATGGGAGTCGGACGCGTGCGTGTTCAGCTTCTATGCGACCAAGCCGATCACGACCGGTGAGGGCGGCATGATCGTGGCGCGCGACCCGCGGATCGTCGCGCGCGCACAGATGATGCGCACGCACGGGCTCAATCGCGATGCGTTCGATCGCTTCCGCAAGGTTGGGGCGTCGTGGGACTACGACGTCGTGGCACCTGGATACAAGTACAACCTGACCGACGTCGCGGCCGCGATCGGGATCGTCCAGCTCGGGCGGGCCGAGACGTTGCGGGCGTCGCGCCAGCACGCGGCGGAGCGGTATCGCGAGCGATTGGGCGGACTGAAACTCGACTGTCCGGCAACGGCGCCGGTCGGAAGCCTCCATTCGTGGCATCTGTTCTCGATCCGAGTCGACGAGACGTCGGACGTCACACGTGATGATGTGATCGCGGCCTTGACGGCGGCAAAGATTGGGACGTCGGTTCATTATCGCCCCCTGCACCAGATGTCGTACTGGAAAGATCGGCTCGCTCCGGGGCCGACCGCGTTCCCGGTCGCGGATCGGTACTTTGCAGGGGCGGTGACGCTGCCGCTCTTCCCCGGCATGACCGACGCGCAGGTCGATCGCGTCGTCGACATCCTCCGCCGGATTGTGAGGTGATACCATGCAGCTCCGCACGATTGCGCTTGCGCAGAAACGGCCACGCCCCGCAACCGTGGTGCTGAAACGCTGCCTGGACCTGGTCGGCGCCATTGTGGGCCTGGTGCTGCTCTCGCCGGTGTTCTTGATCGTGGCGATCGCCATCAAGCTCGATACCGCCGGGCCGGTGATCTTCCGCCAGCAGCGCGTCGGACGAGACGGTCGCTTGTTCACCATCTTGAAATTCCGCTCGATGACCGTGGACGCGCCGTGCCGTGGATCCGCCCTGACGGTGCGTGCCGACAAGAGAATCACGCGGGTCGGCCGGCTTCTGCGGAAGAGCAAGCTCGACGAATTGCCGCAGCTCGTGAATGTGCTGGTCGGCGACATGTCTTTCGTTGGACCGCGGCCCGAGGTTCCGGAATTCATGCGCTTCTACTCTCCGGAGCAACGCGAGACCATCGTGTCGATGCGGCCGGGTTTGACCGACTACGCCGCGATTTTGTTTCGCGACGAAAGCGCATTGCTCGACCAAAGCGCCGATCCAATCGATATCTATCGGCGTCTCATCATGCCGATCAAGTTCAGTCAATACGAACGGTACAGCCGTGAAACCGGGATCCTGACGGATCTGCGCATCATCCTGGCGACGGCCCTATTGCTCACGATTGGCCGGGCGCCGTCCTGGGTCAGGATCGAACGCGAGTTGCTGGCGCCTCCGGTGCTGCAGGGAGATGGAGATGCAGCGAGCAGGTGACCGGGAGTCGCACAGGCGCCGCCACGATGGCTACAGGCTGGGGACGATCATAAAGTGGCGCCGGTCGCCGCGCCCGCCTGTTGCAGCTGAACGATTGACGCGAGGCACCTGCAGGGCCGGGCAGGGATGCTTAGTCGTTGACGCCCGTCGCAGTGTCGCCGCCGCGCAACGAAATTTCCACGACGTCGCCGGGCTGCAATTCCATATCCTCGGTCGCGTCAAGGCGCTCACGGTCATCGCCGTTCTTCCGGATCACGGCGATCTCCGGCTTGGGGCCGCTACCGCGCCCCACCCGCGACTTCAGTAACGACGTATATGCAAGCTTGTCGCCGACGCCCTGCAGCTTTGCCTGGATTTCCGCGAGCCGCACCTGACTCTCCTGCAACTCGCGCAGCAACTCGACGCGGCGCACATCGTCGAGCTGCTCCAGCTGGCGAGATGTCTCATCCTGCTGCCGTTGGAGCTGGATGAGCTGCACGTTGGTCTGCAGCGCACGCGACGACGACAGCAGGACGGCCCGCCGGGCGTCGGTGACGCGCGGGCTCGTCAAGGTGCCCCTGGCGTAGAGATCGAGCGATCTCTGCAGTTCTTCGGCGTCGGCATCGACGCCACTCTGTTCCGTCTTCTTCTGCTCGGTGAGCACGGCGATCTGCTCGTAGCCCTGCTTGACCGCGCGCTGCAGGAACGCCTTCTGGTGTTGGCGATTCCCTTGACGTGCATGGAGGGTCTCGCTTTCCACGCGGAGGATTTCTGCAAGCGTCGAGCGCGGCAGCGGGGTCTTCGTGAGGGCGGTTTGATCGAAGTCGTTTTTGTCCGCGAGTTCGGCGCGAATGCGCGCGACATGGGCCTGCTCCTTGGCGAGGTCGGCCCAAAGGGATTCATAGTCGCTTCGCAGATCGGCTCCCTCGAGGATCGGGTTGACCCACCGATAGCGCAACGTGTCGTAACCACCGGACAGCGCCACCGCCTGGCGCACGGTCATGCGCGGACGATAGGGAAACTCGCCAGGGCGCGATACGTCGCCGTTGACATAGATCGGCCGGTACTCGACGACGATCGCAGTCACCTCGTCGGCCCTGATCACGATGTCTCCGCCTGGGCCGTTCGCGCCGCTCGCCTGATAGACCTTGGTGGCCAGTCCTGACTGGATCTTTGCCTCTGCCTGGCGCGAGGTCAGACCCGCCAAGACCACCGAGCCCAGAAGCGGAAAAGAGACGGTACCATCCAGCTGAATGGGAACGCGGCGCTGCAGTGCCGGAATCCGGGCAATCGAGATTTCGATCACGTCGCCGATATCGAGCCGGTACTCGGCCGCGGCGGCAGGCAACGCCCCCAACAGGAGGCTCGCGGCGAGCAACCGCGAGGCAAAGCGCGGCGCGACGCCACGGCCTGGAAGGTGGCGGGAACGGGAAGAAGGCTCGCTGTTTCCCGGTCGGCTGGTAGGCATCGACGGCTCTCCTCCAACGCGGCGACCTGTGTCGTCCGGCTTCGGCGTCGCCCGCGTGCGCATTGCGCGACAACGGGGGATACCCGCCGCGCTCCACGGCCTTACGCGTTGCGCATTCATCCCTCACGAATCGATCGCACGGTCTTGGAATTGTTTCGTGCGATGCGGATGTGTGTCACGGAAGCCACGCTCGCGCGATTGTCGTGGGCTCTCGAAGACGACGATTGGATCGGTTCGGTCTCACCGCCCGGCACCAGCGCGGGAGGGAAAGGCACGTTGACGACCGTCGGCGGACACGTGTCGTCTGGCCACAGCGATGTGCCATTGTTCATCGCCCAAATGGCGGCCTGTGTGCGGTTGTGCACCCTGATCTTGCGAAGGATTGCCTTGACGTGGACCTTTACGGTCGCCTCCGTGATATCGACTTTGCGCGCGATCACTTTGTTCGAATCGCCGTCGACCATGTAGCGCAGAATGGATTTTTCCCGGACAGACAGTGGCGGAGTGTCATCCGATTGCGTCACCGGCGACGCGTCACCGACACGTCTCCGACCGCGCGGGTGCGCCCTTTCCCGTTCTTGCTCGTTGCTGCCGATGAGAGCGAAAACCTGCGGCGGAAGAATCGTTTCACCCAACATGATGAGCTCGAGCGCCTTGATGAAGGCGTCGCAACTCACGCAATCGGCAAAATAGAGGTTGGCGCCTGCCGCGAATGCGGACACCATATCGGGAAGGGGATAGCGGTCCGCCAAGACTGCGACGCGTCCGGAGGGGTGCTGTTCCTTGAACAGTTCGATGTCCGCAACGGCCGCAATCGGGTTATCGCCCACGTTGATGATGAGCAAGAGAGATTGATGTTGCGACGTCTGTGGGACGTCTTGTACCCGCGCTCCGGAGCCGATAATGCGGAAATCTGCTGCGTTGAGGATGCGGGCGAGGCCCTCGCGCAGAAGAGCGCTGTGTCCAACAAGGACGGTCGCAAACGGTCGGCGGCGCATGATCGCGCTCCTATTCTTGATCTGAATAGTCCACTGCTCTTTTGGCGTAGGGCGCCACTGCGAAAAGATGGCGACAAAGATCGGATAACTGACAATGACAATACTATGACACTCCACGATGAAACGGAATATACCGTTCGATATACCCAATACGGTTACAGTTCGGTTGTTGGAGCCTGACCATATGGTCAGGTTGATGTCCCGTGCTCGCGGTGTTCTGCAGGCTGCTTTGACCGTTTCGTTCCGGGCAGCGTTGGACGATCCGATATGGACCCCTGCCCATTTAGCTAGGTGTTGGTCGCCACCTGTCGCGGATGCAGCAGGAGCGCCGGGCGGCCTCGGGGGGATGGGCACCCGTCCGGCGTTTGCGGCGTCGGCCGCGATGCGGACGTCGTTTGGTCGGTGGCAAGCCGGAGGCGTCTCTCGCCTGCGCGACGCATCGACCAGGTAGGAAGCCTCCTCGGTGGGGTGTTCAGTGACGCTTCCGTCACTTGCTCATCCGTCAGCGCTCGCCTTCCAACGAACCGCAACTGTTCATCGGAGTTACCACTTTCGTCTGCCGCATATTTCGATTTGGCCGGCGCTCGCAGGCCATCATGCCGATACGATGCTCGAGCGCGTTCGATCGTTCTTGTTGCAGGGTGATATGGCGCCATGTGCGGCATTTTCGGAATTCTGGGACGTGAACCGGTTGCGGATAAGATCATCGCGTCGCTCAGGCGTCTTGAATATCGCGGCTACGACTCGGCCGGATTGGCGACGCTGGAAAGCGGCCGTCTCACTCTCCGTCGCGCGCAGGGCAAGCTCAAGCAGCTGGAGGACCGTCTTTCGTGTGAGCCGCTCAGCGGCACCATCGGCATCGGTCTTACCCGCTGGGCCACCCACGGACGTCCGAGCGAGGTCAATGCGCATCCCCACGCCACCGACGTCGTCGCGGTCGTGCACAACGGCATCATCGAGAATTTTCGCGAGCTGCGTAGGGAGCTCGAGGCGGAGGGCGTCGAGTTCTGCACCCAGACCGACACCGAGGTGGTCGCTCATCTCGTGACCAGGGAGATGAAGGCAGGTCGCGAGCCCGTGGCGGCGGTGGAAGCCATTCTGCCGAAGCTGCACGGGACGTTCGGCCTCGCCTTTCTGTTTGACGGAGAGACAGACCTTCTGGTAGCGGCTCGCCGGGGCTCGCCCCTGGTTGTGGGCTATGGAGATGGCGATCAGCTGTCATTCTCGATGAGCGCGGAGATCTGATCAGCCAATCGCATGAGCTCATCTCGCAGCGGAGGATCAATCTCGCGTCTGGCCGCAATCTCCAGAAGCTGTATGACGATTCGCTCCAAGCGCTCGCACATCTCCGCTGGCAGCCCATTTCGACCCGACATCGCAGTCCGTTGTGCTTCGAGCGGCGTTCGCGCCGACGCGCGAACTCAACAGCGGATGAATGAACTTCCTTCGCTTATATTTGTCGCCGATCGGTCTCGGTACTTCGATAAACCCAATGGGGATTCGGCCGCTCGGCTTTCCTGGCGATGCCAGCGCAATTGCAGCGACTCGCAAGATGCACAATGCGCGATAGGCGCTTATAAAGTTTGTTTGCAGTTCGTCCGTCTCGATTAAATACTATCGAAAGTTGATCGTAGTCCCATGTTAGAAATATTGCTTAAGTGGTATAATGGGACCGGAACATAAGGAAAAGTTCGCATGAATGTCATGGAAATGACACAAATTACAGCGGTAAGTTGTACAACTTATCGAAGGGGGCGAAGCCGGTAATTTCTTCCGTTTCCGCAAGGTGTGGTGCGTAACGGGAGGTTCAAAGTGCGCGCGCGTTGCGTGAGCATTGTTATCGCCGATCGGCAGCCCGTGGTGGTGTACGGACTGCTGGCCATGTTGCGTTCCGCAGGCGATTTCAACGTAGTTGCAAGCTGTCACGACGGCGCGACCTGCATTCGATCGATACGCAATCTCTGCCCGGATTTGGCGTTGCTCGATGTCTCGCAGCCGAGCCCCATAGGATTTGAGGTCCTCGCGGCCGTGAAGGGAGAGCAACTGTCGACCCGCGTCGTCTATCTCTCGTCTTCCTGCGACGCAGGGGACGCTGTGGGCGCGATCGCGAACGGCGCCTATGGGATCATCCCCAAGGACGCGGCGCCGCAGCTTCTGGTGAGGGGGCTCCGGCAAGTGGCGTCGGGGCTCCGGCTGCTCTTGCCGCTCACCGGAGCGTTGGACGCGCCTGGCAATGCCCTACCGCATGAGCCCGAAGGGCTGCCGAGCAGTTTGACTCAACGCGAAGGTGAAATCATGCGCCTCGTATGTGCCGGTCTTTCGAACAAGGAGGTCGGGCGCGAGCTCAACGTCTCGTGCGGAACGATCAAGATCCATCTGCATCACATCTATCAGAAGCTCGCGATCCATAACCGAACAGCGCTCGCCTGTCTGGCCGCGAAGACCACGGTGACGGTTCGACCGTTGCGGCGAGGCAACGGCGCTGCGCCTATTACGGCGTCGAGAACTTGATGCAACGGGCCCACTAATGATGCCCTGGAAGCCTGCAGCGCCTGTGGCCGAGGCGCCGGCGCGGCGGATGGCCGACCGTGCCGCTTGAGGTACGTCAATTGATCCGCGATATGAGCCTTGCCAACCCGCTCTGCGGGCGCCGCTGGGGTCCTTCAGCAGATCACTGGAAGCCCGCGCACACCCAGATCGTCTTCGATTATTCGTCGCTGGAGTCTCGGTTCAACAGAATGAGCAAGCGGGCGCGTTCCTCGTGCGTGAACGAGCACCGCCCCCGCCATGACGTTTGAGGCCGACTTGAGAATGTGATGAGGATCGCGCGGGATGTCGCCGAGGTGTTGAAGTCAAACCGCTCGCGCTCGCGCTCATCGTCGTCAACGTGCTCTATCTGATCGGCGGCTTCGTTTGGCTCCGCGAGGAACGCACGCGCACGGTCGACGTGCTCCGAGAGTTGATTCAACATTGCGTCATCTTGAAGGAGGATCGCGCAGATTCGAATTCGGCGCCGTCCGCGCCCGTCCGTGGTCCGCCGCGGCTCGGCGAACGTTCACTCCTCCCTGGAGTATTTTCCGAACATGCGGTTCGATCCGAGCGTGACTTTCACGAGCACGAGCTATCGAACGGTTCCACGCTGTCGGCAAATATCGTGCAAACCAATATGCTTGGATTTCAGTGGTTGACCACGGCAACGGGCGGTTCAACGATGAGCACCCAAACGGCATTGAATGCGAGGA
>Ga0126379_10000180_pt1 | contig 32145 bp, 25 predicted proteins | sample PanSoiMetPlot_24_FD_92640 | JGI IMG/M metagenome (GOLD analysis project Ga0126379, IMG submission 92640) | Tropical forest soil microbial communities from Panama - MetaG Plot_24 | ecosystem: Environmental > Terrestrial > Soil > Tropical forest > Bulk soil | place: Panama | collected 2016-02-17
AAAAGGACGAGAACGACGCCGGCGGGCAAAACCCCAGCAATGGCCTGTTCACGTTCTTTGGCACCGATCCTACCGGGACGCCAACGTTTCAACAGGAGTGGGCCAGCTTTTTGCTGGGCAACGTGAGTAACTTCAGGCAGACGAAGCTGGATTTTGCCGCCAAGATTCGCCAGCACTCCTACGATTTCTACGGGCAGGACGAATATCACATACTTCCGAGGCTGACCCTTACCTATGGCGTGCGTTACACGCATTACGGACAGCCGTTCGACGCGCTGGACCGGAACTCTAATTTTTCCCCTGCAGCCTATAATCCGGCTCAGGCACAGCAGATTGATCCCACCACGGGCCTGATCATTCCGGGCACAGGCACGCCGTTGAACGGCATGATCATTTCCGGCGTGAACTCTCCGTTTGGGCGTGCGGTAGCCAGCCAGTCGAACTTTGATCTTGCCCCGCGCGTCGGCCTTGCGTGGGACCCCTTTGGGAAGGGTAAGACCTCCATCCGAACCGGGTTTGGAATTTTTTACGATTCGCCGGCCATCGGTTTTGTTGAGAACAATCTGTTTCTCAATCCGCCAGCGGTGGGCAGCGTCTCCATTTCCAACACTGTCTTAAACAATCCCGCATCCGTGGCTGCCGATGTCAACCTGAATCCCCAGACCATCAAGGGTGTGAAGACTGATTTTCATTTGCCGTACACGCAGCAATGGAGCTTGGACGTCGAGCAGGAATTGCCGTTCCACTTTGTTCTGGATGCCGGGTACTACGGCAATGTGGCGCGCCATCTGTTCGGCATCGTGGACATCAACCAACCGGCGCCGGGCGCCTACCTGGCAGCCGGCTTGCCCATGCCGTCAAGCTCCAACAGCACGGCAATCCAGCAACTCGACTTTGTGCGCCCCTTTAAGGGATACGGTCCGATCAATGTGTCTTCCACGGTCTTCAGCTCTAACTACAACGCGCTGCAGGTCAGCCTGCAGAAGCATCTGAAGGGCGGATCTCTCATCAATGTCAACTACACCTGGTCGCACGCCTTGACCAATGCGACCACGGATTTTGCTACCCCGCAGAACAACGCCGATATCGCAGCCGACTACGGCCCGGCACAGTTTGACCGGCGCCACATCTTCAACGCCAACTTCGTGTGGGTGATGCCGTGGCTGAAGTCGCAGACCGGATTCCTTGGCCATACGCTGGGAGGTTGGGAGATTTCCGGAATCGTTACCTTCAACTCCGGGCTATTCTTGACGCCGACCGGTGTCTCCAGCGATCCAGCGGGGCTCGGCCTTCTCGACCCCACCACCAACATTGGCGCTGCCGCCAACAATGGTCCCCGTCCCGACCAGGTGAGCGACCCCAACCGGGGCGCGCCGCATACCGCGGATCAATGGTTCAATACGGCTGCATTCGTTGACCTCGACCCGAACAACATTCGGCCGGGAAACGCTCCGCGCGGCAGCATCCGCGGACCCGGCATCGAACGCTGGGACCTCTCTCTGTTCAAAAACGTCAAGCTGACAGAATCGATGGGCTTCCAGTTCCGCCTCGAGGCGTTCAATGTGTTGAATCACACGAATTTTGAAACGATCGATACCAACCTGTTCAGCAGTACATTTGGCCAAGTGCTGGCAACGCACAATCCGCGCATCATGCAACTGGGACTGAAGTTCAATTTCTGATGACGACGGGTGGGGTGAAAATGGTGCTGGTAGACGACAGCATAGACAGAGTGTTTTTGATGGAGACATCCAACATCAATGGCCAGCCCTGAGACGAGCAAGGGGAACATTCAAAAGAGTGAATTGCGGCGATCGCTCACTCTTTGGAACTTGATCATCTACGGCATTATCGTGGTGCAGCCAACGGCGCCCATGCCCAGCTTTGGCGTGATCAGCAAAGAGGCTCACGGTCATGTGGTGACCGCCATCCTGATCGCGATGGTTGCCATGCTGTTTACGGCCGTCAGCTACGGACGCATGGCGCGTGTCTATCCGAGCGCCGGTTCTGCCTACACCTACGTGGGTAAAGAGCTGCACCCGGGGTTGGGTTACCTGACTGGCTGGAGCATGACGATGGATTACCTGCTCAATCCATTGATCTGCGTCATCTGGTGCAGCAAAGCGGCGGGAAATATCGTTCCCGAGATCCCCTATGCCGTATGGGCTTTAGGATTTGCCGTCCTGTTCACGGCACTCAACCTGCGCGGTGTCCGGACGACGGCCCGCATCAATGAAGGGCTTGCGGCTGGGATGGGCGTGGTCATCATTCTCTTTCTCGTCGCGGCGATTCGTTATCTGTTGCGCGCACCGATCGCGGGCCCAGGGTTCTTCACTGAACCATTCTTTGATCCCAAGACCTTTTCCACGCACGCCGTGTTTACAGGCACTTCCATCGCGGTGCTTACCTATCTTGGGTTCGATGGCATCTCAACGCTCTCCGAAGAAGCAGAGAACCCGCGCCGCAACATCCTCCTGGCTACCGTGCTGGTGTGTCTGATCACGGGGATCCTGGCCTCGGTGGAGGTCTACGTGGCGCAGCTGGTGTGGCCCTCAAGCAAGCCCTTTCCCGATGTGGACACTGCCTATGTTTTCGTGGCCGGGCACGTTGGCGGACGTCTTCTGTTTCAAGTAGTGAATTTCACGCTCCTCATCGCCAATGTGGGATCGGGCATGGCTGCGCAATTCGCTGCCGCGCGTTTGCTTTACGGTATGGGGCGGGACAACGCAATTCCGAGATCTTTTTTTGGTTCGATTGAGCCGAAACGGGGGACTCCCCGGAACAACGTTGTTCTGGTGGGGCTTCTGGCATTAGTGGGCGCGTTTATTTTCAGCTACCAACTCGGCGCCGAGCTTCTCAATTTTGGCGCCTTCATTGCCTTCATGGGCGTGAACGCAGCGGCGTTTACCCACTACGTTGTGCGTCGCGGGGAGAGAACCTTGTCGAACCTCTTGATACCCGTCCTGGGCTTCGGCATTTGCGGCTTCATCTGGCTGAATCTTCGCTGGCAAGCGAAGTTAGCCGGGGCGATATGGCTGGCCATCGGTATCGCCTATGGCCTGTACAGGACGCGGGGTTTTCGCGAGCGGATTTTGTTCGACGTACCCGCAAGCACAGAACAGGAACCATAGAACATGAAGAGCAAAGTCGTTCTAGGGGTGGATATTGGCGGCACCAAGGTGGCTGCGGGCCTGGTCAATGAGAACGGAGAGATTCTCTCCAAGACGCGGGTGCCCATGATCGTGAACGCCTCCGCGGAAGTCGCAATGGCTTGCGTGCACCGGGCGATGGACGACGCGATGCGATCAGCTGCAGGGCCGGTGCACGCAATTGGTGTCTCCTCGCCTGGGCCGCTCGATCCCGTCAAGGGAATCGTTTTGAAGACGCCCAACTTGCCGTGCTGGCAGAATTTTCCACTCCTATCCCACGTGGAGCGCAGATACCGCTTGCCCACACTCGTGGACAACGATGCCAACGCCGCCGGACTGGCTGAGGCTCTCTGGGGTGCGGGCAAAGATTCGGGTTGCGTATTCTACGCAACCATCGGCACCGGTATTGGCACGGCCATTATCCAGGACAAGCGAATTCATCATGGCAGGACGGGAGCCGCTGCCGAAGGCGGCCACATGACCATTGATTTCGATGCTCCCGTGCGCTGTGGTTGCGGCAAGCCAGGTTGTGTGGAAGGCATGGCCTCTGGTCCTGCGCTTTCCGAGCGTGCCCGGCAAGCGCTACTCCGAGACGAATCGCGGAGCAGCGCGCTCTTCGGACTGGGTTCTATGACCGCGGAAGTAATCTGTGATGCTTCGAACGCGGGCGATCCATTAGCAAGACGCATTCTGGAAGAGACTGCGCAGTTGCTTGCCGTGTGGCTGGGGAACGTGGTTGACCTGATCGAGCCGGAGGTCATTGTCGTGGGCGGTGGCCTGGGGACACGAATGGCGGGCTTTTTCGGGGCCATTCAAGGCAACTTAAGCTGTTGGACCATCAACCCACGCGCCCATGAGATTCCGCTGCTGCCGGCCAAGTTCGGAGCGGATTCAGGCATTGCCGGCTCCGCTGCTCTCTGGCTGGCGGATGCGGAGCTAGGCGCGTTCCGTGCGGGCTCGACCGTTGGATCCTGAGTTAAACCTGATATGTCGCAATCTTATCCAATGCGCAGTCACATGCTGGCGGAGATCCATGAACAGCCAGACTCGGTTCTGAAGACCACGCTAGGCGTCAATGTCGCTCTGAAGACCAACCGCTTTGATCCCAGGAAGGCCGTCAAGGCAGTTCTGCCCCGGACCAGACGAATCGTCATCGCGGCGTCTGGCACCAGCCGGCACGCAGGGCTTGCCGGGAAGTTCATGCTGGAATCTTTGACTCGTCTCCCGGTGGAAGTGGACTACGCCAGCGAATATCAGCATTCTCCCGCCCACATCGGCGCCGACACTTTGGTTGTAGTGATTACCCAATCCGGCGAAACGGCGGACACATTGGCTGCGCTGCGCCGGGCCAAGGCGGCCGGCGCCACCGTCATCGCCATTTCCAATGTCGGCGATTCCACAAGCATGCGGGAAGCCGATGCTCGCATTGAAACCCAGGCGGGTCCGGAGATCGCGATTCCATCGACCAAGACCTTTACCGCCCAGTTGGCCGCGTTCTACCTGTTTTCCTTGTGGGTTGCCCGGCGAACCGGAGTCATTTCGCGGGACCGCGCGGATTCCAAAGTCTCTGACCTGTTGCTTCTTCCCGGGAAGCTGGAAGCAGCCCTCGCCCTTGATACGCAGTGCTCTGAAATCGCGCAGCGGTATTTTGCATTTGACGACTTCATCTTTGCCGGCTGCGGCATCCACTATCCGATCGCGATGGACGGAGCACTGAAACTCAAGGAAGTCGCGTACGTTCATGCTGAGGGATATCCTCTCGGAGAGGTCAGGCATGGCCCTCTCGCGCTGGTTGACGATGATGAGGCGGTAGTTCTTCTGGCGACCTGCGACAGGTGCGATCCGGAGTCGGTGTCTCGTTACGGGAAGATCCTGTCAGAGGCCAGGGAGATCAAGAGACGCGGTGGCAAGATTATCGCTGTTGTCAACGGGGAAGACGCAGTGATCGCAAGCCTTGCCGACGATTTGCTCCGCATTCCGCAGGCATCGGATCTGTTGCTCCCGATTCTCGAAATCGTTCCTTTGCAACTGCTCGCTTATCACATCGCCGTCTTGCGGGGCAATGATGTGGATCGGCCCCGGCACCTGGTGAAATCAGTAACCTCGCAGGCGAGCAGTGGACGGGCGTGAACATTACCGCGAGAAGACAAGGCAGCCGAGATATAGGCTGACATTTCCCTCGCGGAAGATACTAAGCGCTTGCAGCTAACGTCCGCAGCTTACGGCCAGATCCCTCTCGCTTGCGTGGCCTTCACCACGCGGTCGACGGCCAGGATGTAAGCGCCAGTGCGCATGTCGACTTTGTAATCGCGGGCTGAGGTGTGGACGTCGCCGAAAGCCTTGCCCATGATCTTCTCGAGTTTCTTGTTCACGTCGTCCACGTCCCAGAAAAGCTCTTGCAGGTCCTGCACCCATTCGAAGTAAGAGACGGTCACGCCGCCGGCGTTAGCCAGGATGTCCGGAATCACGACGATGCCTTTGTCGAACAGGATGCGGTCGGCGCCGGGCGTGGTCGGACCGTTGGCGGCTTCGGCGACGATCTTTGCCCGTACGCGGTCGGCGTTGGCCAGGGTGATCTGGTTTTCGAGCGCAGCGGGAATCAGCACGTCACACTCCAGCTCCAGCACCGCTTCGCTGATGATGGGTTTGGCCCCCGGGAATCCGGCCACAGACCCGGCCTTGGCCTTGTAGGCCACGACGTTGGGGATATCCAGCCCCTTGGGGTCGAAGATTCCGCCGTGGGAATCACTTACCGCGATGACCTTGACCCCGATGCGATGGAGCAGCTCCGCGGCAATGCTGCCGGCGTTGCCGAAGCCTTGGATGGCGGCGGTGGCGCGTGTGTAGTCGATTCTCTCCACGTCGAACGCACAGCGGATGACGTACACGCAGCCGCGGGCTGTGGCTTCGCGCCGGCCGTGCGATCCGCCCAGGAAGACCGGCTTCCCGGTGACGACGCCGGGAGTGGTGTGACCGAGCGTCATGCTGTAGGTGTCCATGATCCAGGCCATGATTTGCGAGTCGGTGTAAACGTCAGGCGCGGGAATGTCGCGGTCCGGCCCGATGAAATCGGAAATCTCGTAGGCGTAGCGGCGGGTGAGGCGCTCGAGCTCGAGGCGGGAAAGATGTCTAGGATCGCAGATGATTCCGCCCTTGGCGCCGCCGAAGGGAATGTTAACGGTGGCGCACTTCCACGTCATCCAGGAAGCCAGCGCTTGCACTTCATCGAAGCTGACGTTGGGATGATAGCGGATGCCGCCTTTGCACGGCCCGCGCGCGCTGTTGTGCTGCACGCGAAAGCCCTGAAAGACCTTGAGCGTGCCGTCGTCCATGCGAATGGGCAGGGAAAGCGTGAGCGCGCGGCGCGGGGAGCGCAGAACTTCACGCAGGCCGGGATCGAGCTTGAGCTTCTCGGCTGCGTTCTCAAACTGTCGCAAGGCGATACGAAAGGGATTCAGGTCTTCGGAGATCTTGGGAACGCTCTTTAGGGTGGCCATAGGGGTGTATCCCTCCTACGACGGCAGGACCCCCGCCTGAGAGTATACATCCACGGGATTAGCAGTAAACGCTACCGCAGCAATTGCCAGAATTGCTCCCGCGTGGCGGGACCAAAAAATCCAAATTGAACAGCGGTGGTGGCGAGATTCCCAATTTGGATTCTTTTGGCAATTTTGGCATTTATGGCAATTCTGAAAATCGGTAGGAACGATTGCCATGAGTGACAATTCGCCAACATCGCAGAAATGGCCTCATCTCACCGTTCCGCCCATACATAGCTCACCTGCCATGATCTTATCGATGACCTCCATGACGCCCGCGGTGCTGGGCTGGTCAGTCACCACGTCCACGATCTCGTGGATTGCGGGAAGAGCGTTGGCCACAGCGACCGAGCATCCGCACAACTTGAGAAAAGGCGCGTCGTTCTCCGCGTCGCCGACACCTACAACGTTCTGCGGGGAGATCTGCAATACCTCGAGCGCTACCGCGAGACCGGAGCTCTTGTCGATCCCCTGAGGGAGGACCATCAACGAATCGCGGTTGAGGACGATGTCGAGCGGAAGGTCCATCTCAGCGATGGTCTGGTGCACGGCGGCGTAATGCCGCTGTTTGGTCGCGACGATAGCACGCCCTGTGGCAAGAGGCTGCACGCCGCGATGGCGCAACTTGTCGAGAAACCGCGGCATAGGCGGACCGGCCAGGGCGCGGGTGCGACCGTCGCCAGGGCTATGCAGCACCGCGCCGTTTTCGACGACCAGAAGATCAAACAGCCAAATGTCGGGGAAGACTGTAATCAAGTCTTCGAGCTCGCGCCCGGTCACGAGAATGGTCTTGCCACCAAAGGATCTCAGACGCGCCAACGCGTCCCGCGCGGGCGGCTGCACTTGCCCGCCCGACGCAAGCGTTTCATCGTAGTCACATGCCAGGTGAAAGATCACAGGCTAAGCAACGCTGGGAGGATTCACCGCGCGCTCTCGAGTCGGCTCCTTTGCTTCCAGCCGGACCTGGCAAAGTTCTGCGATCAAATTGCCGGCCCACCGGTAAATATTTTGTTCCTTCACAGTCTGGCGCATGCGTTGCATGCGGGCACGCCGCTCTTTGGGGTCCATTTCGAGAGCAGCGTGAATCTCACTCGCCATTTTATCGGTGTCGTAAGGATTCACCACCAGGGCGTCGCGCAGCTCGCGGCAGGCGCCTGTAAAGCAGCTTAGCACCAGTACACCGTCTTCGTCGCTGCGGGAAGCCACGAATTCCTTGGCTACCAGGTTCATGCCGTCGTGCAGCGAGGTAACCAGGCAGACGTCCGCGGCGCGGTAGAACCGGCCGATCTCTTCGTGGGTGTGATGGCGTTTGAGAAACAAAATCGGCTTCCAGCGCTCCGTGCGGAAGCGCCAGTTGATCCTCTCGGCTTCAGATTCCACTTCGGCCAAGAAATCATGATAGCGCTTGATGTGGGTGCGGCTGGGCGCGCCGATCTGCACAAAGCTGAACTTACCCTGATAGCGAGGATAGCGATCCAAGAACCGCTCGATAGCCAAAAATCGCTCCAGGATCCCCTTGGTGTAGTCCACGCGGTCCACGCCGACGCCGAGATAAAGCGCTTCAATGCCTACCTCCTTGAAGAGAGCTTCGCGGGCGGCGTTGGCGGAGCGGTAATCCGGCGGCGCGGCATCGGTCTCGGCCACGCTGATGGGAAAAGGACGAACCATCGTCGTATGCGATTCCCTGTTCACCGCGAAGTGTTCCCATTCCACGCGGCATTCCAGCGCGCGGTTCGCGGTCTCAAGAAAATTATCGCAATGCGACTGAATGTGAAAGCCAATCAAGTCGGCGCCGAGCAGGCCTTCCAGCAGCTCGCGCTGCCAGGGACAAATGCCGAAGGCTTCCGGGTTCGGCCAGGGAATATGCCAGAAGATAGCCACCCGCGCGTCCGGCCGCTCTTCTTTGATCATCTGCGGCAATAGCGCGAAGTGATAATCCTGGATGAGCAGCACGGGATGTTGTGTGCCTTCCATTTCTTCCAGCACCGCTTTGGCGAATTTCCTGTTGGCCTCGCGGTAGTGTTCCCAGTCTCGCGAACGAAAGATCGGCCGCGTATGCGCGATATGGCAGAGCGGCCAGAGGCCTTCGTTGGCGAAGCCGTAGTAGTAGCCTTCCTCTTCGTTCTTGCTGAGCCACACGCGGCGCAGGGTGTAGCGCGGATCGTCGGGCGGGACCTGGATGTGGTCGTGCTTGTCCACGGTTTGGCGGTCCGCATCGCCGCTGCCGTGCGCGATCCACGTCCCATGGCAGGCGCGCAGGATCGGCTCCAGCGCCGTAACCAGTCCGCTGGCAGGGACGATCACCTTGGCGGTCTTGCCTTCTTTAGCGTGCATGTAAGGCTCGCGGTTGGAAACCACGAGCAACGGGCTGGAGTTGAGCTTGCTGCGCACATGCACAGCCAGGCGCTCCGCGGTCCATGTGGACTCGCCCGCCTCGCGCAGGCGGGCCTCCTTTTCCGCCGACTCACGGGCCGCAGCCAGGCTTTCCATCAGCGTTGCAACTTCGTGCCGCAAAGGTGAGAAGATGTCGCCGTCAACCGAGGCTTGCCGCAACGGAGCCTTTCCGGCGCGCAGAGCTTTCATCCATTGCACGGTCCTGGCCACGGGCGTGGAGATGCCCAGGCGGATGATCAGCAACGCCGTCAGCCCGATGAGAAATACCTCCACGGAAACGCGCAGGAACGTCCGCCGCCAGAAATTCTGGCTTTGCGCGTTGATGTATCCCGAATCGTGAACCACGGATAGCGTGCCCGCAGGATTGTCGCCCACGGTGAGCGCCAGCGGATAAATGTAGAGATGAGTGCCGTTCAGGACGCGGAATTCGCCGGCTTCCTGACCGCCCGCCGCCCTGACTTCAGCAGGCAAGATGGGCATGAAGTTGACGCCGGGGAAGCGCGTGGCCAGCCGGGGAGTCATGGCGATCGGCGTCCCCGAAGCATCGTAAACGGCAATTCCAGCCAGGCGCTCGCGGTCGCCGAAACGCTCTACAATACGCTGCAAGTCGCGCCGCGAACCTTTTTGCAGCGCTGGCTCTATGCTTTCCTGCAGGCTTTCCGCCAAGATTTGGGCGCGCTTGCGCAGGTCCTGCCGTAACGCCTGCTTTTCCGCGCGGAATTGAACATAAGAGAAGAGCAGAGACGCCAGAGCTAGCACGGCTACAAGTAAAAAGACTAAACGAAGATTCAGTCGCATGGCTCCGATCCGGTGCTCTGGTTCCGCTCGCTCGAGAGCGGCCCAAAGATTCTGGTTGTGGTCCTGGCCAGGCGCTCCAGCTTCCTAAAAAAGGGGCCCAGTCGAATTCACTAGCTCGGTGAGGGTCGAAGCAAAACCGTCGGTTCTGGGGGTTACCGCGTTGACAAAGTGGACGCTGCTGCTTGAGTCTGATGCCGGTGGCGCGCCGGCAGTTGCTCCACGTTCGTACTAAAACGAACGAAGTCAGCGCAGGTGTACAATTTAGCACAACTTGGTGAGGTTTGACATGTCTACCAGCGCAATTATCGAACTAAAATCGTGCCCCCTCTTTATAAACGGCAAACCGGTGCTCTCCCGCGGCCCGAAGGATATTCAACACAATCCCGCGACCGGGGAGGCGATCGCCGAGATTCCGCGCACCACGCCTGAGGAAATCTCTGCTGCTGTCGAGGCTGCGAGTAAGGCCTTCCACTCATGGGCGAAGACTCCGGTGATCCAGCGGGTTAAGGTGCTCTTCAAGTATCGCGAGCTCCTGGAGGCGCACTCCCCCGAGCTGATCGCCCTGATTACCGAGGAAAACGGTAAGACCGTTGAGGAAGCACGAGGATCGTTCCAGCGCGGGATCGAAAACATCGAGTTCGCCTGCGGCGCGCCTACTTTAATGATGGGCGATACCGTGGATCACGTGGGCACGGGCGTGGATGGCTGGTCTACTCGCAACCCCATCGGCGTTTGCGTGGGCATTACGCCGTTCAACTTTCCGTTCATGGTACCGCTGTGGATGTTCCCCGTGGCGATCGCCTGCGGCAACACTTTTGTCCTGAAGCCGTCCGATAAAGTTCCGCGCACGGCGGTCCGCTTGGTGGAATTGGCGCATGAAGCTGGGCTGCCCGGCGGCGTCCTCAACCTGGTGCACGGCGCCAAGAGCACGGTGGACGCGCTGCTGACCGATCCGCGCGTGAAGGCCGTGTCGTTCGTCGGCTCCAGCGCGGTGGCGCGGTACATCTACCAGACTGCGGCCAACAACGGCAAGCGCGTGCAGGCGCTGGGCGGCGCCAAAAACCATTCCGTGGTCCTGCCCGATGCGGAGATGAAGTCGACCGTGGCCGCGGTGATGGGTTCGGGCTTCGGCTGCGCCGGTGAACGGTGCCTGGCGACCAGCGTGGTTGTGGCGGTCGGCGAAGCCGCCGATCCCCTGGTCAAAGAACTGGTCCGCGCCGCCGACAACCTGAACGTGGGAGCGGGTTGCGAAATCAAGACCCAGATGGGCCCGGTCATCAGCGACGAGGCCAGGAAACGCATTCTCAGCTACATCGAACTGGGAGAGAAAGAAGGCGCGACGCTGGCCCGCGACGGCCGTAAAGACGCGGTGAGCAAAGGCGCCGGCTACTTTGTGGGACCGACGATCTTCGACCACGTCAATCCCAATTCGCGTATCGCCAAAGAAGAAATCTTCGGGCCTGTGCTTTCGGTGGTCCGGGTCAAGAACCTGAAGGAGGCGCTGGCGGTGATTGAAAATTCCGAGTACGGCAACGCGGCCTCCGTCTTTACCCGCTCCGGCGCTGCGGCGCGCGAGTTCACGCAAAACGTAGGCGCAGGGATGGTCGGCATCAACGTGGGCGTGCCTGCACCTGTTGCGTTCTTCTCCTTCTCTGGCTGGAAGAATTCATTCTTCGGCGACCTGCATGCTTTGGGCAAAGACTCGGTGCACTTTTATACCGAACAGAGAGTCGTGACCTGCAGGTGGCCCGACTAGAATTTGCGATTTCTGATTAGAAAGTGATCTTCGGAGCGCAGGCGCCCTCGCCTGCGGTGACTGATGGATGAAAGGCAACTTCTCAGGGAAGCGATTGCCGAGGCGAAACTCGGTCTTTCCGAGGGCGGAATCCCCATCGGATCCGTGCTGGCCGATTCCGCTGGCAGGATCGTCTCGCGCGGCCACAACCTGAGAGTTCAGACCGGCGATCCCACGGCTCACGCCGAGGTGGTTTGCATTCGCAATGCAGGCCGCCGCAGGGATTGGCCCAGCCTGGTCCTGGTGAGCACTCTCAGCCCATGCATCATGTGCACGGGAACCAGCCTGCTCCACCGGATTCCGAAAGTGATCATCGGCGAGAATCTCACCTTCAAAGGAGCGGAAGAGCTTTTCGCCGCCAGAGGTGTGCAGGTAAGCGTCCTGCAAGATCGCGAATGCATCGAGATGATGCGCTCATTCATTCAGGCCCACGCGGACCTTTGGAATGAGGATATCGGCGTGCCCACTGAGCGGTAGAACCCGATCGTCGACGTGGCTCTTGGTTTTCTTTTCGATGTTTTCTGAGCCGAGCAGAGATCCCTACGCAATCCATTTCCAAAGCGCCGCTAGGCGCGACGACAGGATAGCCCACCCTGGAGGCGAGCGCAGCGAAGCCGGAAGGGTGGGTAGGGGGTTAAGAATTCCAGCCCTGGAGGGGCGGCACAAGGGATTTCGATTGCCGAGCTAAAGGTCGTGCAGGCTTCTCTTTCAGCGTGTCGCCCCGCTGGGGCTCGTTATCGTGTAGTAGGACCCACCCTTCCCGGCTCGCCCGCCGCGGCGGGCTACGCCTTCAGGGTGGGCTAACCTCTGGTCGCGCCTAACGGCGCTCGAAGCTACCAAGAGGCATGCTCCATTGAGAATGTCGGCGACCAAGCGACGGCCGAACAATATCTTCGAAGGGCTACATCAGCAAAACAACTCAGGAAGCTACCTGAACAGCCTGGGTATCAACTTCCGTACTGCGCAATGCGCTGCGGCCGGCGAACGAAGTAGTAGATGAGAGCTCCGAGCCAACCTACGAGAACGATGATAAGGATCCAAATGATCTTGTCGTTGCCCTGGTTCGGCTCTTTCGTCGCACACTCCACAAGCATCTTGAGCCAGAAGATCATGCTCCACAAGATCAGGAAAATGACAAGCAACTCAAAGATGCCGAGACGTCCGCCAAACATTTACGAATCCTCCAGGTGCATTTAGAACCAGCCAGAAAGAACATGCGCTGATGATCTCGCAGCTTACACTCCGCTATACACCGCTCGCTTCAAGAAGCTGCCTTGTCCCGCCTTCCCGTGGAACTGATCGCCTTCGACAATCACCCGTCCGCGAGAGAGCACCACGTCCGGCATGCCTTTGACCTTGATGCCTTCGAACATCGAATAATCCACACGCATGTGGTGGGTAGCCGCGCTGATGGTGTGCTCGCGGTTGGGGTCGAAGATCACGAGGTCAGCGTCACTGCCGACCGCGACCGTGCCCTTCCGGGGAAAAATGCCGAACAGCTTCGCCGGCGTGGTTGAGACCAGCTCGACAAAGCGGTTCACGCTGAAGCGGCCTTTGCCTACGCCGCCTGAATAGACCAGGCTCATGCGGTGCTCGATGCCGGGGCCGCCGTTGGGAATCTTGGTGAAATCGTCTTTGCCCAGCTCCTTTTGCTCTTTGAAGCAAAACGGGCAGTGATCGGTGGAGACCACTTGCAGATGGTCTTGCTTCAAGCCGGTCCAGAGTTTTTCCTGGTGCCACTTCTCGCGCAGCGGAGGCGTGAAAACGTACTTGGCGCTCTCGAAGCCGGGCTTGTCCATGTCATCGAGAGATAAGTAAAGATACTGCGGACAGGTTTCGGCATAGACCGGCAGGCCGCGGTCGCGGGCTTCGCGGACTTTCTCGAGAGCGTCATTGCAGCTCAGGTGGACGATGTAGACCGGCGATCCCGCCATCTCTGCCAGGGCGATGGCCCGGGCCGTGGCTTCGCCTTCAGCTGTTGTGGGCCGCGTGAGCGCGTGGTACTTGGGTGCGGTCTTGCCTTCGGCCAGCGCCTGCTGCACGATCACGTCGATGGCGCCGCCGTTCTCCGCGTGCATGCAGATCATGCCGCCGATCTTGGAAGCCGTGCGCATGGCCTTGAAGATGGTTGCGTCGTCGAGCATGAAGACGCCGGGATAGGCCATGAACAGCTTGAAGCTGGGCACGCCTTCACGCACCAGCTCGCCCATTTCATCCAGGCGAGCGTTGGGCAGATCGGTGATGATGCAGTGGAAGGCGTAGTCGGTCGTGGCTTTCGATGCGGCTTTCTGCATCCAGGCATCGAACGCGGCACGCAGCGGCTGGCCTTTGTACTGGATCGCGAAATCAATCAGCGTGGTGGTGCCTCCGAAGGCCGCAGCGCGCGTGCCGGTTTCGAAGTCATCGGCGCTGGTGGTGCCTCCGAACGGCATGTCCAGGTGAGTGTGGACATCGATGCCGCCCGGCAGCACGTACTTGCCCTTGGCATCCATCACGCGCTTGGCGCCGTCGCGGGGTAGAGCCTGGGCGATGGCCGTGATCTTGCCGTCCGCGATGGCCACGTCGGCTGAGTATGTGTCGGTGGCCGTGACCACGGTGCCGTTCACGATGAGAGTGTCGAAAGCCATTTATGATCTCCCCGAGCCCGGCAACGAATGAGCGAGACTCGCCGTCGGCGCCGTTTGGTCATCAACATATCGTCAGACTGATGGATCCAGAGGTTTTTCACGATCGAGGGCGCGTTTCGCAGATTTTTCCAAGTCGATAACCTTCGTAATTCGACCGTAACCAACGACCCTGGACCCCTCGCGAATCAGAAACATCTTCCCGGCCACAATCTTTCCAACGTGCATCTGGGGGCTCAAAAAAGCAAAGTAAGTTCGGACCGTGTCTCCGGGATTCGCCTGTTGAACGTCGGGGTAGAACTGGATGGCATCCCAGTCTTGGCTGTCATAAAAGAACTGCGGACGATAACCAGAAAATGCTGGTCCTTTCCGTCCACCTGCCTCAGTTGGTAAGAAAATTACCTCTCCCTCGACGTCAGTCGGCCAATTCATTCGGAGCATTCTACGTTAGATTCGCAGATTTCTATCCCTTACTGCGTGGTTGTTGTGCCGCCCCTCCAGGGCTCGAGACATTTTGGGAAGCCTACCCACCCTTCCCGGCTCACGGCTTTCGCCGCTACGCCTCCAGGGTGGGCTAACCTGTTCCGCGCCTCCGGCGCTGGGTTTTGCCGCCTGGGTTTTGCTAGCGTCTGCCTCATCAGCAACTCTTAACAGGCCCTTTGGCCCCGCATCCCTCACGAGACATCATCCCGAATCCCCGCGTAGCCAAGGGCGAGCGGGGTGAGGGACCGGCTCCGCTGCGGCTTCGCGTGAGCCAGGAGAAGCGATTGCAGGTCATCTTGGGATCCGATCTACGTTTCAGGCTGAGCCTGACCCACACGACCAAAGAACGATCTGCTTGGCTCGCGCGCGACACAAGCGGAGCAGGGATGTGCCTCGTGGGAAGAGGGAGCAGCAAAGGACTGAAGCTTCGTTCACAGATGCTGAACAGCGTTACCGTAGAACTGGAGCGACACGTTCACCGGCTGGTCTACAATGAGCCTGTTACGGCCCGTGAGGCGTCCGTGCCCAACAATCCGGCTCCCAAGCTCCCGCTCCAACAACTCGAAAAGAACTTTGCGGACATCAACCCGCCACTCACGCAGGCCCAGGCGCTCGAAGAAGGCGCGCGCTGCCTGTTCTGCCATGACGCGCCGTGCATCAAAGCCTGCCCAACCCGAATTGATGTTCCCCAGTTCATTCGTCAGATCCTGACCGGCAACCTGCGCGGCTCGGCCAAGACAATTCTCGAAGCCAACATTCTTGGACAGAGCTGTGCCCGCGTTTGCCCGACTTCGGTCTTGTGCGAAGGCGCCTGCGTGCTCAACTACGAGGGAAAGAAGCCGGTCGAGATCGGCAAGCTGCAGCGCTATGCCGTGGACCCGGTGGTCGAGAGCGGCATGCAGTTGTTCCAGGCCGGTTCCCCCAACGGCCGGCGCGTGGCGCTCATCGGCGCCGGGCCGGCGAGCCTGGCGTGCGCCTTCGAGTTGCGCAAGCTGGGCTATGAGACTGTGATCTTTGACGCCAACCCGCAGCCCGGGGGCCTCGACACCTACGGCATCGCTGCGTACAAGATGCGCGCCGGGGAAGTGGTGAAAGAGATCGAGATGGTGCGCAGCCTGGGCGTCGAGATCCGCAGTGGCGCGGTTGTCGGGCGCGACGTGAGCATCGCCGAGCTGGAGAGGACCTGCGACGCCATCTTCATCGGCGTGGGGCTGGGCGAAACCGAAGACCTTGGCATCCCCGGCGAAGACCTGGAAGGCTGCCGCGACGCGATCTCTTTCATTGATGACACCAAGCGTTTGCGCTTCGACAAGATCGCGATCGCGCGGCGCGTGGCGGTGATCGGCGCCGGCAACACGGCGATTGATGTGGCCACCGCCGCAGCCCGCCTGGGCGCCGAGGAAGTGTACATGGTCTACCGGCGCACGACCCAGGAAATGTCGGCCTTTGATTACGAATACGAGCTGGCCAAGCAGGACGGCGTGATCTTCGTTTGGGAGAGCTTGCCGGTGCGCATCGTCGATGATGGCAAGCATCGCGTGGCGGGCTTGGAGTGCGTACGCACGCAGCGCGGGCAAAAAGACCAGCGCGGTCGCGATACCGTCGTTCCTGTTCCGGGAACCGAGTTTCGCCTGGATGTAGAGATGGTGGTCAAGGCCCTGGGCCAGAAAAGAAAACTCCAATTCCTGGAGCAGATCCCGGACCTGGAGCTGAAGAAAGGTTGCGTAGTTGTGGATCCGGCGACGATGCGCACGCGCAATCCACGCTACTTCGCCGGCGGGGATTGCGTGAACGGCGGCGGTGAAGTGGTGGACGCCGTGGCGGATGGCAAGCTGGCGGCAGCTGGGATTCACAGGTCGCTTACACATGCGAGGCACGGTGGCGATGCGAAAAAAGGCAGCTAGCAAATGGCAATTAGCAATTAGCCCAGCTAAAGCCAGTCCGCGCATTTCCGTTAACCCTCGGCTTTAGCTGAGCTAGTTGCCAATTGCTAGTTGCTAATTGCTCGCCTTGTCCCCTAGTAGAAGTTAGGAGCACTTTATGCCCGACCTAAGCATTGCTTTTTGCGGCGTGAAATCGCCCAACCCGTTCTGGCTGGCTTCCGGGCCGCCGACCAATACTGCCTATCAGGTGATGCGCGCGTTTGACGCCGGCTGGGGCGGCGCGGTGTGGAAGACGATCGGCGAGCCGATCATCAACACCGTCTCACGATACGGGTCGATTGATCTTAAGAACGAGCGCATGATGGGCCTCAACAACATCGAGCTCATCACCGACCGCCCCATCGAGACCAACTTGCGCGAGATCGCGGACGTCAAGAAACGGTTTCCCAAGCACACCGTGGTGGCGTCGCTGATGGTGGAATCCAAGCGCGAGACCTGGCATGACATTGTGCGCCGCACGGAAGATTCCGGCGCCGACATGCTGGAGCTGAACTTCGGCTGCCCACACGGCATGAGCGAACGCGGCATGGGCGCGGCGGTTGGCCAGGTCCCCGAGTACACCACCATGATCACCCGTTGGGTGAAGGAAGTGGCGCGCACGCCGGTGATCGTGAAGCTCACCCCCAACGTGACCGACATCGCTCACATGGCCCGGGCCGCGAAGGCCGGCGGCGCCGACGCCGTTTCGCTCGTCAACACATTCAACAGCCTGGTGGGCGTGGATCTTGATACTTACGCTCCGCGTCCCGCGGTGGCCGGGCGCGGCAGCCATGGCGGCTATTGCGGCCCGGCGGTCAAGCCCATCGCGCTGCACATGGTTTCGTCTGTCGTCAAGGCCGTCGACATTCCCGTCTCCGGGATCGGCGGCATCGCCAACTGGCGCGACGCAGTGGAGTTCATGCTGCTCGGCGCGACATCGGTCCAGGTCTGCACTGCGGCCATGCACTATGGCTTCCGCATCGTGCGCGACATGATTGACGGCTTGGAGAACTATCTCGAGGAAAAAGGCTTCAAGTCGGCGATGGAGATTGTCGGCAAATCGGTGCCGCAAGTGGACGACTGGGGCAATCTCGATTTGAACTACAAGATCGTGGCCAAGATCGACGCGGAGAAGTGTATTGGCTGCAACCTATGTTATATCGCCTGCGAAGACGGCGCTCACCAGTGCATACGTGTGGAGGAGCGCGTGCCAGGCGATCTGCGCGACAACATCCTGCATGAAAAGAACGGCGGACAGGCCAAGCATGTGCCGCGCATCCTGGAAGAAGAGTGTGTGGGCTGCAATCTCTGCGCGCTGGTGTGCCCCGTCCCTGGGTGCATCACCATGGCCGAGATCTCGACCGGGCGTTCACCGATGAGCTGGAAACAACTTCAAGAAGCCCGCGGCCGCAGCCCACAGTGCAGCATGGAAGAACTTTTGGCGGGAAACAAATAGAGGTTTGGGTCCACAAATCTTGCGAGGTTTCACCGCGTCGCTGCCGCGGTGCCGACGAGCGATCTTTTTTGAGGCCTACTAATACCCTCTCGATTCCAGCGACTCTTCCACCCCACGAGACCACATCCCGAACCTCGAAGCCGATCCCGCGAGGCGGGATCGGCGCGGGGTGAGGGACCTGCTCTGCTGCGGCCTCGCGTGAGCCAAGACGAACGTTACCCACCACGGTGTCCGGGAGAAAATGCAACACCGATTTGGCGAAGTGCTACTGATGCTATCGCCTTGAGCTGGAGGGCAAATTTTAGGATGAACGATAGCTACAGCAAGAGCGATTCAGATAACTTCTCCTGGGCTCCCGCGAAACGACAGCGGAGCAGGTCCCTCACCCTGCTCGCCTTCGCTACGCAGGATTCGGGATGTGGTCTCGTTGGGTTTTCGAGTTAACACGGCTGTGAGCGCGTCAGTACGCGATACACATAATGCTGCTGAAAGAGCATCTAGGTGCAATCAACGACGTTCAAAAGTGATACCCGAAAAGCACCCATAGACGTGTTATTGTGTTGGCGCAAAAGTGCGCGCAAAACGGGATTCTCTTAAAGGAGGACGGCCTATGGAGCGCAGAAATGTTTTGAAGGGAGCGGGAGCCGTTGCCGCCGTCGCCGCCACAGGAGGCTTGACCATGGGACACGCCGAGGCCAGTCCGGACACCGCCCGCCCGCGAGGGATGGCAAAGGGGCTGACCGTGCTGAACATGCGCCGCAACGGCGAATACCTGCTGGGCGTGAAGACCGACAAAGGCATTCTGGACGCGCAGGAAGCGGCGAAACTTCTCCACATGCATACACCCGCCGACATCGATGACCTGCTGCAGCATCAGGATGGCCCCAGCCTCAACGCGCTCGTAGACGCGGCACTCAAGTCCACCTCCGCCCACAGTACTTTTATTAAAGAAGACGGCATCGAGTACGGCCCGGTGGTCACGCATCCGGAAAAGATTGTCTGCGTGGGCCTGAACTACCGCCGGCATGCGCAAGAAATCGGCTCACCGATCCCCAAGGAACCTGTGCTCTTCAGCAAATTCAACGTGGCGCTCAATCACCACAAGGGCACCATTAAACTGCCGGTCGAGGTGGCGAAGAAGTTCGATTACGAATGCGAGCTGGTGATCGTCATGGGCAAGGAAGCCCATAACGTGAGCGAGGCCGACGCGCTCACCTATGTCGCCGGCTATTGCACGGGCAACGACTTCACCGCCCGCGATCTGCAACTTGAGACCGGCGGCCAGTGGCTGATCGGCAAAACGCCGGACCAGTTCGCGCCTCTGGGACCCTACATGGTCACTGCCGACCAGGTCGACCCCGACAACCTCAAGCTCGAATGCCGCGTCAACGGCGAGACCCGCCAGTCATCGAACACCAATGACATGATCGCCAACACGCGGCACATGATCAGCTACATCTCCCGCCACATCACCCTGCGGCCCGGCGACATCATTTTTACCGGCACTCCGGAAGGCGTCATCCAGGGCAAACCCAAAGACCAGCAGGTGTGGCTGAAAGCTGGGGACAAGATCGCGTGCAGTCTGGAGAAGTTGGGCGAGCTGAAATTTGAGCTGGTGTAGGAAAAGAAAGAACCCACCACGGGGGCACGGAGACACTGAGGAAGCCCTTTTCTCCGAGTCCCAACGTCCGTTCACCCAAACCCGATCCCTCTGTCATCCTGAGCGAGTCCGAGTCCCGCGCTTGCGGGATGAGGGCGAGTCGAAGGACCCCGAGAATACTTGCAGTGTGAATGGTGCGTCAGGGCGTTCTCCCTACGGAGCATGGGGAGAATTCCCTGGTGATGCATGGAAGCGATCCGCATCCTCGGGGTCCTTCGACTCCGCGCCGCTCGGCATGGTTCAGGCGGAGCTTTTCGTGGCGCTCCGCTCACGATGACGGGTCCGGAGGAACTCCAAAACCGCGCGATTGGCCGCGGCCGGTTGGTCAGTCGAAAAGATATGGCTGGCTTGGGGCAGCAGGACCAGCTTAGCTCCAGGAATTTTCTCGGCGATCAGTTTTCCATTGCCGGCCGGAATCAGACGGTCGCTCTCCCCGTGGATCACCAAGGTAGGCGCGGAGATGTTTGAAAGACGACTGTAGGCTTCCCAAGCCAGGATTCCTTGCAGCTGCGCGTTGTAAGCGTCAGGGTGTGGAAACCAGGGGCGGCGCATTTCTATGTCTTCTTCAATCCGGCTCTGCGGAGTACTCGGATCGTAAATGAAGGGTATGGCGGCGCGCGCAGCTTCATCCGCTGTCATGCTGCCGCGCGCCATCAGCATCTTGGTGGCTTCCGCCTCGGCACGGACCGCATCCGGGCCGCCAGCCGCCGTGCATCCCAGAATCAGCGAGCGCACACGGCCGGGATACTGCAGCGCGAATTCCTGCGCGATCATGCCTCCCATGGAGACGCCATAAACATGCGCTTTCTCAACTCCCGCGGCGTCGAGCACGGCGGCGGCATCGGAAGCCATCAGCGGAATCGGATAGGGGCCGGGCGGCCTGTCGCTGCGGCCTACGCCCCGGTTATCAAGGGCGATCGTCCTGAAATCTTTCGAGAGCACCGGGCGCGTGCGGTACCAGGCAATTGAGGGATAACCCAGACCCATGATGAGTAAGATCGGATCCCCAGTCCCTTCTTCGTCATAGTAGATCTTCGCTCCTTGATTTCCTGTGTGCGGCATCGGTCTTTGTCTCGACTCGCTGGTTTTAAGCTTTCCGATCACCCGGGGTCTCCGGACCGCGCCGTTTTTGCGCGGGCTGGGGTGGTCACCCGATCACCTGATGACCCGATCACCCGATCTTCCTTCACTGTCTATGGATCGCGGCGGTCTTGCCTCGCAACACATACTTCTGAATCTTTCCTGTCGCTGTCTTGGGCAGCTCAGGGACAAAGACAAAGCTTTGCGGAACCTTGAAGTGGGCCATCTGCTCCCGCGCAAATTCGCGAAGGTCGTCTTCTGTCGCGGCGCTGCCTGTTTTCAATACCACGAAAGCCCGCGGGGCTTCGCCCCATTTCTCATGCGGCACGCCCACGACGGCAACTTCCTGCACCGCAGGATGACGAAGCAGGATGCCTTCGACCTCGACCGAAGAAATGTTTTCGCCTCCGCTGATGATGACGTCCTTCAGGCGATCGCGGACCTCGATATAGCCGTCGGGATGGACCACCGCGGCGTCGCCAGTGTAAAACCATCCATCGCGGATCACCTTGGCCGTGGCTTCAGGGTCTTTGTAGTAACCGTGCATGATGGCGTTGCCGGACGCCGTGATTTCACCGAGAGTCTCGCTGTCGTGCGGAACTTCGCGCCCTTGTTCATCCACCACGCGCATCTCGCCTGAGGTCACCAGCTCCACGCCCTGCCGGGCTTTGGTAAGGCAGCGTTCGCGCATGGAAAGAGTTTCGTGCTCCGGCCGCGGTTCGCAGATCGAGATGAAGGGCGAGGTCTCCGTAAGACCGTAAACATGAGTGATGGACCAGCCAAACTCTTTTTCGATTCGCTCGATGGTGGCCGCGGCCGGCGGGGCTCCCGCCGTGATCACGCGAACTCCCGGGCGGACTCCGCGCCGCATCTCTTCCGGAGCGCTGGCCAGGAAAATCAGGACCGTGGGCGCCGCGCACAACGCCGTCACCCGCTCACTGTTGATCCTCTCAAACACCGTCTTGGCCTCAACCTTGGGAAGGCATATGTGCGCCCCGCCGATCGCGGTGACCGTCCATACAAAGGTCCAGCCGTTAGCATGAAACATCGGCACGCTCCAGAGATAGCGGTCGGCCGGCGTCATATGAAAATGGATGAGCGTACCCACCACGTTGATGTAGGCGTTGCGATGCGTGATCATCACGCCTTTGGGCCGCGAGGTAGTTCCGCTGGTGTAATTGATGGTGGCCAGATCGGTTTCCCGAATGACCGGACGGACAAACTCGGCGGGCGATGACGCAAGTGTCGTCTCGTAGTCCAGCCACCCCGGCCGCTGACCTTCCAAGGCGACGAAGTGCTCGACCTGCGGTACCTGCCCGCGGATGCGGTCCACCGCTTCCAGATAGTCGGAATGGGCGCAGACCACGCGCGCGCCGCTGTGCTGGATGAGATAAGCAAAGTCATCGGCGGTCAGCCGGTAATTGATGGGAACCAGCACCGCGCCAATCTGCAAGACCGAGTAGAAAGATTCAAGCTGCGCGTGGGTGTTGGGTGCAATGTAGGCCACGCGGTCGCCCTGTTTGACCCCCAGCTTTTGGAGCGCGGCCGACCAGCGATCGCAGCGTTCAAAAAACTGGGCATAGGTCAACCGAAGATCGCCCTCGACTACGGCTTCGCGTCCGAAATAGAGCCGCCGCGCGCGCCGCGCGAACTCGAGCGGAGTCAAAGCAATTTCCATGCACTACTCCAAGATTGAGACTTGCTGCCTCTTGGACTGCATCATCGTCCAGTACACTGCAAACGCCACCACGAACCCCACAAACCATGAGTAGTCATACAAGAACCGCACTTGCGGAACCACCAGTCCCACCAGTGCTACGAACGAGCCGCCCACCAGAGCCGCAATCGCGCGCCAGTTGAAGCCGCCGGAGTACTCGTAGGCGCCGCCGCGCAGGTAGAGATCGTCAGGAACAAGATGCTTGCGGCGAATGATCCAGTAGTCACAGATCAGGATCCCGGCAAGCGGGCCGAGCACAGCGCCATATCCGCCCAGCCACACACGGATGAAGTTGTTGGGATTGGCCAGCAGCTTCCAGGGCATCATGGCCACGCCGATGAAGCAGGTAATCACGCCGCCCAGCTTGAAGGAAATCTTTCGCGGCCATAGGTTGGAAAAATCGTTGGCGGGTGAGACTACGTTGGCGCCGATGTTGACGTTGAGAGTGGCCAGCAGAATCGCCAGAAGAGAAATGATGACGGCCACCGGCGAATGAAAACGGCTGAGCAGTTGCACCGGATCCCAGATCGCCGATCCGTAGATCACCACCGTGGCGGAAGTCACAGCCACACCGATGAAGGAATACAGCGTCATGGTCAGCGGCAAAGCGATGGCCTGGCCCACAGCCTGACCGCGCTGGTCTTTGGCAAAACGCGTGAAGTCGGGAATGTTCAGCGAGACCGTAGACCAGAAGCCGACCGTTCCGTTCAGCGCCGGAATCAGGAATTTCAGAAAATCACTGGTGGTGCGAAACTGCGACGGCGACGATAGCATGGGCCCGAAGCCGCCAGCGCTCTTCCAGGCCCAGACCAGGAGAAGCACGCCCACGCCCAGCAGGATGGGCGCGCTCATGCCCTGCAGAAAGCGGATGTACTCGATGCCCTTGAGGATGACCGCCAGGTTGATTGCCCAGAAAACCATGAAACAGATGGCGGTGCCGTAGGGATTACCGCGCCACGCGGGCCACACCGTACCCAGCAGCGTGTTGATGGCTTCGCCGCCGATCCAGCTCTGGATCCCGAACCATCCACAGGCGACGAGCGCCCGTAGCACCGCCGCGACGTTAGCGCCCAGCACGCCGAACGAGGCTCGCGCCAGCACTGGGAAAGGGATTCCGTAGCGCGCGCCGGGATGTGAGTTCAGAAGCATCGGCGCCAGCACAATGGTGTTGCCTAAAAATACCGTAAGCACCGCTTGCTTCCAGTTCATCCCACCCTGGATGAGGCTTGCGGCCAGCATGTAGGTCAGGATGTTGACTGACATGGAAACCCACAGCGCAGCGTAGTTGTAGGTGGTCCATGTGCGGCGCTCGGCCGCGACCGGCGCCAGGTCCGGGTTATAGAGCGAGCTGGATTGGATGTCTTTGTTGGTGGTGCGAGATGGTGTGGACATGGTTGTTTAGCTAACTAGCTTCTGGCTCCTAGCTGCTGGCTTCAGCCGCCTTTGACGAAAGTCTTGTCCTCAAGGGCCTTCCGGATGTACCGCATCAGGGTGATGGCTTTCATCTCCGCAAAGATTGAAGCGCCGTCCAGATCCTTGAGGCTGACGGGATACACGAACTTAGTCCCATGAACCACAACCGTGTAATAGGCATTCTCGCCCCGAAGGAACGAAAAATGTGTGAGGTTGTTTTTGACGATTTCCTTGATGCTCAATTCCATGACTGTTCGCAACCTTGTGCCGCCCCTTCCGGGGCTCGACCCGGTCTCGTTGCCTACCCACCCTTCCCGGCTCACGGCTTCGCCGCTACGCCTTCAGGGTGGGCTACCTTATTTCGCGCCTCCGGCGCTAGAACTCCCAAGGCCTGTCGCGATTCTGGGCTTCAATCACCCGACCACCCGATCACCCGATCCCTTAACCTCCAGCCGCTTTTCCCGTCTGTGAAACCAGGGGAGCATAGCTGTCTGGTCTCCGGTCGCGGAAGAACTGCCAGGTGTTGCGCACTTCGGCGATCATGTCCAAATCGAGATCGGCCACTACGATTTCATCTTTGTTGCGGCTGGCTTGGGCGACGATCTTGCCGCGCGGATTGCAAAAGTAGCTCTTGCCGTAGAACTCGCCGATGTTCCACGGCGCTTCCCGGCCCACGCGATTGATAGCGCCTACAAAATATCCGTTGGCCACGGCATGCGCCGGTTGTTCGAGCTCCCACAGATACTCGGAGAGCCCGGCCACGGTCGCCGATGGATTGAAGACGATCTCAGCGCCATTCATGCCCAGCACGCGCGCGCCCTCGGGGAAATGGCGGTCATAACAAATGTAGACCCCGATGCGGGCGTACTTGCTTTGGAATGTGGGATAGCCGGTATCGCCGGGCGTGAAGTAGAACTTTTCCCAGAAGCCGGGCGCCACCTGCGGGATGTGGTGCTTGCGATACTTGCCCAGGTACTTGCCGTCTGCATCAATGACGGCGGCGGTATTGTAGTAGAGCCCGGTCATCTCTCTCTCGTAGACAGGGACCACCATCACCATGCGATGTTTGGCGGCGACCTTCTGCATCATCTTGATGGTCGGGCCGTCGGGCACGGGCTCCGTCAGCTCATACCAGCGCTTGTCCTGTTCCGCGCAAAAATAAGGACCGTAGAAGAGCTCCTGCAGGCACAGCACCTGGACCTTTTTCTTGGCAGCCTGCTCGATGAGCTTCAAGTGCTTCTCGATCATGGCTTTCTTGATTCTTTCAAGGGGCTGAGATGGGCTCAGCGCATTGCTGGCCTGAATCAACCCACAGCGGACGGTTCTCGGCATCGCCCCCTCACTCGTGAAAAGCTTCGTCAATATATCGTAGAAAATGCCGCGCCGAAACGGAAATCCCCGAGGAGGATCAGGGCGCGACCAGGTGATTCCGGATGGCGTAGTGGACCAGGTCCACGATGGAGGTAATACCGAGTTTACGCATGATCGACGCGCGATGGGTTTCTACAGTTTTCACGCTGATGCCGAGCGTAGTCGCCACCTCTTTGTTGCTGCGGGCTTCGGCCAGCAATTGGACGATTTCACGCTCGCGCGGAGTCAACAGTCCGGGAGCGCTGCCGTCCGACGCCGGCATTTCTCCCAGGCGCAAAAAGCCCTCCAGGACGCGCTCCGCGATTTCCGAAGTAAAGAAGGGCTTGTGCCGGGACACGGTTTCAATGGCGTTAAGAAGTTGCGTGGTGACGTCTGACTTCAGCACGTACCCGCGCGCGCCCGCAGCCAGCAGATCGCGGACGAACTGCTCGCTTTCGTGCATGGTAAAGACGAGTACTTCAGTGTCGGGAACTTCTCTTCGGATCTGCCGTGTGGCTTCCAGGCCGTTGAGTTCGGGCATGCTCAGATCGAGGATGGCCAAGTTGGGCTTGAGCTTTGCGGCCAGGGACACGGCCTCGCGGCCGTTCTGTGCTTCACCGCAAACTTCCCAGTCGGGCCGGGCCGCCAGCATCGAGACCAGGCCGCGCCGCACCACTTCATGATCGTCAGCCAGCAGGATGCGGATCACAGGTCGCCCCTCAGGCCGCGGCTGCAGGCCGGTCATCCAGTTCCTCTTCCTTCAGCGGAATGGTGGCGACGATCATCGTGCCTGGCTGATTCGGCTTGATTTCAAGACTGCCGCCCAATTCCCGGAGACGTTCGTGAATGCCCGCCAGTCCGCCTCCGGCGGCCCAGAGGGTGCCCGTGGCTGCCCGCCGCGGCATACCCTTGCCCTGGTCCTTGACTTCGAGGACCACGCTCTCGGCAGTCTTCCGAAGCGTGACCGTCGCGGTCGGGCTCTGCGAATGCCGATGAACGTTGCTCAAACTTTCCTGCACGACGCGGAACAGAGTGTTTTCAACGCGCGACGGCATGCGGCCCGCGTGCGACGGAATCACAAGGTTGATGCGAATGTTGCTTCGTTTGCAGAATCCGTCAATGTAGGAGCAAAGCGCCGGCATGAATTCGTGGCCGTCATAGACCGGGGGACGCAGCAAGTAGGAGATGGATCGCAGCTCCTGCATGCACTCCCGGCCCAAGGTCTCAGTCTCCGCCAGCAGGTTCTGCGCCTTCTTCTCGCTCTTCTCTAAGACCGTCTTCAGGCCTGCCAGGTTAAGATTCACCGCGAAGAGCTTTTGCACGGTGCTGTCGTGGAGTTCCCGCGCGATTCTCCGGCGTTCTTCTTCCCTCGCCTGCAGAATTCGCTCGTCGATCTCCCGCTGCGCTTCCACCGCCGCTTTGCGCTCCGTGATGTCTTCATGACAAACCAGTAGAAGTTTCTTCCCGTCTTCGGCAAGAGAGGTTACTCGAAGTTGAAACCAGCGCTGCCCGGCCGCCAGCGCAGCCACATAGTCGAAAGAGAAGCTCCCGTTCTGATCTTCCAGGGCTTTGTGCAGGGCGGCTTCTGCGGCCGCGGCTCCGTTATCCGGCGATTTTTTGATGAAATCAAAATACCCGGCGCCGACGCCGGCCTCCGCCGGGCCCACGCCATTTTCGACAGCGAAGCGCCTCCACGCTTGGTTGACGGCCATAATACTCAGGTCACAATCCAGCACGGCAACGCGATGAGTCAGAGCGTCAATCACCGCTTGCAGCCAGTCTCGCCGGTCGAGTTCGACGGGCGTGCGAAGATCCTCCAGGCAAGGAACATTTTCGTTCCCGGTACGGGAAGCCTTGGTCCGCCAATTCAGATGCAGAGTGGGAAGTGACATGACTTGGCTACGTTTCATGAAAGGGCACGGGTGCCGTTTGCAGCCGAGCCTTCCTGAAAACCACTAAAAGATTGGATGGAAGTTGCTGAAGCGGGGTTTGTCCTGAACTGCTGCTGTTTCTCGGGCCCTACGCGAAGAACGTCTGAAAGGTTTGTACGATGTCCGCCGGCAAACTGCCGGCAGCCTTGGCAGACGATAAATCGTGTCCCGCGCCGGCCACCTCCATGAGCATGTTCCGCGCGGGAATGAGCTTCAGGGCCGAAGTCACCTCATCAATTGATCCGAAAGGGTCGCGCGAACCGTGAACGAATAACGCCGGCGTCGTCAACTTCGGAAAATGTTTCACGCGCAACTCAGCCGGCTTGCGCGGCGGATGCAGGGGATAAGAGAGCAGAAGCAGGCCGTCCGCTACTGCCCGGTTTTCGGCGAGAAGCATGGTGGCCTGCCTGCCGCCGTAAGAGTGGCCACCGAGGTAAACGCGGCTGCTCACCAGCGGACGCAACACCTCAACTGCTCGCTCGAGACCGGCGCGATCCGTTGCGGCGCTTCCTGGAGACGGCGGCCCGTGAGGACGCTGCTGGCGAAATGGGAGATCGCAGCGCAGGACGGTAAAGCCGGCTTCAGCGAAGGCGCCGGCCAGCGATGCAAGCAATTTCGACTGACAGTTGCCTCCAGCGCCGTGCGTCAGCACCAACCCGTCGCCGTTCGCCTGCTCCGGAACGTGAAGAAAGCCGCGCACCGCCGGCTGCGACGATGTGTCACTGATTCCTCGGATGGAAGCCGTGGAAGTCACGTCCCATCATTTTAGAATGTGACACAACACTGCAAGCCGAAAAGAAGAACAATTGTGGAGCGCACCCCCCCGGGTGATTCACGCCGCCTGGTCGTCGCGCTGACCAGACCGCTGTGCCATCCCGCGGATCTTTTTCTCGGCATACGCTGTGATGCGAAAAAGCGATATGGCCAGCAGCAGCACCCCGATCCAACCCAGCGCCAGCACAATCCAAAGCAACATTGGAAAATAGATTCCCTGGAGAGTTCCGGGGTGGTCTCAGCGGGCTGGCGATTTGAAGACTTCTCCACCTTTCATCACGAAATCGATTTGCTCGAGCACGCTGACATCGCTGAGCGGATCGCCCTTCACGGCAACCAGGTCAGCGTATTTTCCCGGGGCGATGCTACCCACGTCGTTCTGCATGCCCAGCAGATCGGCGGCGCTGGTGGTCGCGGAGCGAATGGCCTGGGCCGGAGTCATCCCGTATTTGACCATGAGTGGAAATTCCTTGGCTGGATCGATGCCCCAGTCAAATCCTCCCGCGTCGGTGCCGAAGGCGATCTTCACACCGGCTTTGACCGCGCGCTGAAAGGTTTCCCCGTGAATCTTGATCATCTCCAGCCATACCCTGGCGCCGGCGGCGGCGCGGCCCTCAGCAACGTACTCGCCCACATAGATGGTGGGGACGTAGTAGATGCCTTTCTCGACCATGGTCTTCAGATCGGCGTCCGCAATGTAGTTGCCGTGCTCGATCGAATCCACACCTGCCTCCACGGAATTGTGGACTCCGTTGAGCGCAATAGCGTGCGACGCTACCTTGTGGTGCTGGCGATGAGCTTCATCCACCACTGCCCGCAGCTCGTCCGGGGTAAAGGTGGGAATGTCATCCAGCACCCCGTCAGAACGGACGAAATAACTACGGTCGGAATACACCTTAATCCAGTCCGCGCCGAAGCTGATCTGCTCGCGCACCGCTTTGCGAGCGTTATCCGGCCCGTCCACTACTTGCACACCATGCGGCACCGGGACCTCCGGCGCGTAGCCCTGAAGCGGATAGGCGCCCGTGACGTCCATTGCGCGCGTGGCAACCTTCATGCGCGGGCCAGGGATGATTCCGTTGTTGATGGCCTTCTTCAGATCGACGTCAGCGTAGCCGGCGCCTTCCGTCTCCAGGTCGCGAATCGTAGTGAAGCCGTACCCCAGCGCGCGCTTCACCGAGCGCGTGGCAAGAATCGCGCGGTAAGCCACGGACTGCTTGAGCAGCTGTTCGTCATAATCGGCTGCGGTGATGTCGCCTTGCAGCAGCACGTGAGTGTGCGTGTCAATGAGCCCGGGCAAACAAGTGCGATCGGAAAGATCGATGATCCGCGCGCTCGCTGGCGCTTCCACCCCATCACGCGCAACACCGGCGCGCACCGGGGACCCCGGCGGTTGCGCGCCTTCACGCACTTCCTTGATTCGCTCACCCTCCACGGTGATCAGCACATTTCTGCGCGCCTTGCCACTCTCGGGCTCGACCAGGGCGCCGCAGCGAACGTACTGGACGAGGAGCGTTTGCGGCTTCTTCGCTTCTTGTCCCACCGCCAGAGAAATCAGCGCCGGCGCGACTGCTGCGATCAACAGTTTTTTCATGGCTCACCTCTTGAGCAAGCTGGTAATGCTATCAGAAGAAAATCAGGTTGGGGCCATGAACGATCTGGGTTAGGCTCGCGCGAGGCAGCAGCAGAGCAGGTCCCTCACCCACTACGTCCGCCGCGGCGGACTCCGGGGTTCGGGATGGGGTCTCGCGGCGGGCTGCAACGGTCTCGGGGCGCAATTCTTGCATTCTTTATCGCCCATAAAAAACAAGCGGGGAAGCCAAGTGGCCGCCCCGCCTGTCGTGAAGTAAGAACTTGAAGGGTTATTGCCCCGGTTTTGCTGCGGCCTCGGTGCTGGTGGGTGTGTTGTAACGCACCAGGTTGGGGAACATCGGCGTGACCTCGAAGGACATCTTGTCGCGAGCCGAGACCAGGGGAACGGACTTTCCTTTCTGCATTTCCACCTTGTCGTCCCAGGGATCGAGCTTGATGCGGCTGCCCAGCGGTAACGCTGGGAGCTGTGCGACGTTTCGTGTCTCCAGCGTAGGCGCCACGTTGATTGCCGCCAGGTGGAGCAGGTTGCTGCGGGTGAAGCGGTTGCCGAAGTGCGGCGAGATCAGCCAGCTCACGTCGTGCTTGCGGGCTTCCAGCGCGCGCAAGAACAAGCCGGCCGTATTCATCTTGTCTTTATAGGGAGACTTTTCCAGAAGCTCCAGGCCTTTTAGGTCAGCGGCACGCTCGTCGTCATCGTTCTGCAAGAGGCCGATGGACTTGAAGACTCGCTCATCGGGGAACAACATGCGATCGCTGAAAGCATATTTGGTATCGAGGCGGTGGCCGAGGGCGATGTGTCCCAGTTCCTGCGCCAGTACCATGGCCAGCGTGGATTCATCCGGCATCACGTCCAACAGGCCGCGGCTGAGCACGATGGTGTGGCCAATCGTGAAGGATTCAAGCGGCGTGGTCAGCAGCACCCGGCAGCGGACTTCCGGTTCAACGGTCAGGTTGTTCGTGATTTCCAGATTGCTGACCACCGTCTGCAAGACTTTGGAAACGTCGCCGTCGGGCGCCAGCATGCCGGCCCGCTCCAGGCGGTCGAGCACGTTGTCTTCGGCTTCGCGCTCCCACATGTGCTGGCTCTGCAAAGGAACGATTTCATTGGCGCCGCGGCCGCTCTCGTCGTTAATTTTGTCCTTGGATTCAACCTGCATGTCCGTGAACTCGGATTGCTGGCCGGAATGTTTCAGATCGTAAGCCCACAGCCGCGTCTGGCCTTTCATGGTGATGCGTTGAAACGTGCTGTAATCGGCGGCACTTTCCTCGGTGTAAACATACGCGGGCAGCCACAACCCCGGCTGCATGTTGACGCGCCAGCTGTCGAAGTGGAAGTAGAAGGCCGTGGTCGACTCGGGCCCGTAGGTGCCGTTGTAACGCACGATGTTGTAATCCTGGTCTTCCACCCAGATACGGCCTTTGAAGTAGGGCCCCAGGGTGCCTTTCTTGGGTACCACGTCAAACACCAGCGTGCGCACCTCGCCCAGGAATTGGCGCCGCAGATACCTCAACTCGTAATGGTCTTTGTCGAACCGGTCATTCAAAAAAACCATCTGCAAGAAGGTCAAGTGGTGATACGTGAGCTTGTAAAAGCTGTTGAGGCGGTCCAGAACCTGATACATGAAGCTGGACTTATTGTTGTCCTTGAAGGACAGCCCTTTGATGCCCTTCGGATCGAGCACCAGGCGGCCTAGAAAATACTTGTCGCTGCCGGGTACCTGCACCAAATCCGGATCAGGTTTCAGATTTTGCACGTAGGTTTCGACCAGCGGAGCGAAATGATGCATCTGGTCCACGAGCTTGGCTTCCTGCGCAAAGACTTGGTCAGGAACAGCACTGGCCTGGATGGGTGCGCTTGCGGCGGGCGAAGTCGCGGTGGGCGTGCTGGCGGCTTCCGCGGGCTTCGGCGATGGTTCCTGCGATTGCTCCTGACCGGCCACTCCCATGCATGCCAGCAAGGCGAAGACAAAAATGCGACTAACAAAACCCCTCATTTCCTTCGGCTCCTTCAGAATCTATTCGGCCAGTTCAAAAACGATGTGCACGAGCGCGGCTGAGTCATAGGGCGCGCCATCACGCTGTGCGGGACGAAAACGGATTTGTTGCGCTGCGCGCATGGCTGATTCGTCCAGACCGTGTCCTAGACCTTTCACCACGCGGTGCACTTGCAGTTGTCCGGCTGCGCTGAACATCACTTCCACCACGACTTCGCCTTCTACGCGAAGCCGGCGGGCTTCCTCGGTGTAAGCCGGACGGGGCTTGAAGAGAATTTCTACCGGTTTGATATTGGACTTGTCTTCGGCGCGGGTTTTCTGCGTAGGAGCGGCCACTTCGACCTGACCGAAACCGCCCTGCGAGATCGTTCCTGGCGCTGGTGATTGCCCGTGCCGCCGCCGGCCACGTCGCCGAACCCGGCGCTGGCCACGGTACCCTGTGCGCCGTGTGATCCGCCGGTGCCGTTGCCGTT
>Ga0126379_10000181_pt1 | contig 32113 bp, 22 predicted proteins | sample PanSoiMetPlot_24_FD_92640 | JGI IMG/M metagenome (GOLD analysis project Ga0126379, IMG submission 92640) | Tropical forest soil microbial communities from Panama - MetaG Plot_24 | ecosystem: Environmental > Terrestrial > Soil > Tropical forest > Bulk soil | place: Panama | collected 2016-02-17
ACCCTCAAAACGAGCCCCCTGTTATTTTAGGGCTGCGAAACCAGACATGCTGCCAAATATGGCGTGATCGCAGCACAACGGCTCAGCGTCCTGTAAGCTGTAACTGTGCCTGATTCACCCTGGCACGCGAGGAGGAACCAAATTTGGCAGAAGTGCGTCTGCAGGAAGGTGAGCCGCTGGATAACGCGCTACGGCGGTTCAAACGCAAGGTTCAGGCGGAAGACATCATCAGGGACGTGAAGCGACACTCGTATTACCTCAAGCCTGGAGAGAAGCGTAGGGTGAAGCAAGCCTTAGCGCGTAAACGAGCAAAAAAGAAGAGCCGCAGGGATCGCGACGCGCGGTCAGATCGGGATTAATGCCGTGAAGTATTTTGACGAGGGGCGAACCAGTGAGTGCTCCTCACGTTGGGCCCGACCTGCCGCAGTCCATGTGCGTGGCTCGCCATCAGTGCCCTGAGAAGAACTGGCGGGCACGCGGTTATTGCTGTTTTGTTGGAACGAACACGAGAGAATTTGTGATCGCGTGGACCGAGAGCGCGATTCGATTTTGCACTCCGACTTTACGCATCAATTTTGCTACGTGCGCTTTGACTGTGCGCTCGCCGATGCCGAGGGGAGCGCCGATTTCCTTGTTGGATCGGCCCGCGACCAACATTTCCAGAACCTCTTTTTCACGGTGCGTAAAACTTACGGGGCCGGCAGGAAAGATACGTCCGGGTGAGTTGCTCACCCGTTCAATGAATAGAGATAGCACTCGGCGCGGCGCCCACACCGAACCCTGGCTTACCACCCGGAACGCGTGCGCGAACTCGGTAGGGCCCGCGGCTTCGTCGATATAGCCCTTGGCTCCAGAAGCAATGGCCTTAAGGATGTTTTCTTCACCCATTCCAGCCCCCATCACGATGATGCGCAAACCTGGACGCGCCGCCTTCAGAGTGGCCACGACTTCAAACAGGTTTGAGCCGAGATGGTTCCCCAGGAGTACAAGATCAATGTTCAGCCCGGCGCCGGCCTCGGACAAAGAAGTGGAACTCAACTCGAAATCTGATTCCGAACTTAGGCAAGCACGCAATCCTACCAACCGTAGAGGGTCGCTCTCGATCACAGCAACCCGGATGGGCTGTGTTTTAAGAAGAGAGGATCTCATTAAGGCTCCTTGCTCGACTGTGATTCTTGCACAGCTGCGTGGGCGGCGCTTCGGTACGAAAGGTCTGCATTCAAAGTGGCATCAGAGCAATGGTTTTTGTAGTCGACAGCCCATCCTAGGGGCGACATAGGAGACGTGGAGTCATGGTCAAAGTCGCTGCCCGTTAGCGCAGCCCAGCTGCGCCAAGATCCGAAATCTGATGAGCGTTCTTCTTTTTGTTTACGGGATTCCTATGCTCTTTTGAACATAAGGATTGGGGGGCCTGTCCGTGCGGGAGAAGAATATTCAAGCCGTAGGTTCCGCGCAGAATTGCGTCCCGTGGAGGCATCGGGGTCTGCGATTTGCTACCAAATGGTACCAACCTGCGAAGATGATGGTCTGCAAGTAGTTGAAAATGGTGGACCTGGTCGGGATCGAACCGACGACCTCTTCCATGCCATGGAAGCGCGCTCCCAACTGCGCCACAGGCCCACAGTGCGGGTTCAACGATTATTCTCGCTGACGGGGTAAAAATCGTCAACCGAAACGGCGATTGGGGAAGTCTAAATGCCGGGAATTTCGGCTCGTTCGGCACACTTCGCCCAGAATGCCCCATGGGCGGCGATTTCAAGCAGAAAACAGGGAACTTTCGGCTATGATTTTCGTCTCTCAGGATGTGCTGCCCGGCCCGGGGCTGGGGCGAAGACATGTCTTGAATCGGGTTGGAGAGTAAATGCCAGACAATCCACAGCAGGGAAGCAGCGTGACGGCTTCCCCCGCCAGGGCGGACGCGTTTTTCGGCGCCAAACCGGCGACCGTGCGCCGCGGAGTCTCGCTCAAAGAGCCCACGCTGATTGCGCTCGAGACCCTGCGCGCCCACAAACTCCGCTCGTTTCTCACCCTGCTGGGCGTGATCTTATCCGTGTCAACTTTGATCGTGGTGGCCTCCATGATCAAGGGCACGAATCGTTATGTGGCTGACAAAGTCGCCAATTTCGGCGCCAACGTGTTTCTGGTGGAAAAGTTTCCCATCGTCACCAGCGCCGAGCAGTTCGTCAAACTCAGCCGGACCAACAAAGACATCACCTGGGAAGATTTCGAGTACCTGCGCGACAACATGCGCATGGCCAAAGCTGTAGGCCTGGAGGCGCGGCGCACGGGGAAGGTCAAGTACAAGACGGAATCGATTGAAGACGTGGGCATTCGAGGCGTAACCGCCAACATCGGCGACATGGACGTGGAAGAGCCGGCCCTCGGCCGGTATATCAGCGACGCCGATAACGAACACCGCGCGAATGTAACCTTGATTGGCGACGACGTAGCCAAGAGATTTTTTTCAGGCGTCCAGCCGCTGGGCCGGTCGATCTACATCGACGGCGCATCCTACGAAGTTGTCGGCGTAGCTAAGCCCGTGGGTAGCGCGTTCGGCCAGTCACAAGACAATTTCGTATACGTCCCCATCCAGACCTGGCGCAAGGTGTATGGGCCCAACCAGAGCGGCGCGATCAACATTCAGGCCTGGGGCCCGGAGCTGATGCTTCCCGCCGAGGACGAGGCCCGCTTGCTGATGCGCTCCATCCGCCACCTTAACCAGAAACAAGACGACAACTTCGGCATCCGCGAGCCTTCCGCCATCATGGACCTGTTCAACAATATCACCGGAACTCTGGCGACCGGGTCGATGGGTGTGGTGGGGCTTTTTGTGGTCATTGGTGGCATTGTCATCATGAACATCATGCTGGCCAGCGTGACTGAGCGCACCCGCGAGATCGGGGTGCGCAAGGCGGTCGGCGCCACTCGCCGCGACGTGCTTCTCCAGTTCCTGATCGAATCCGGGGTCATGGCGGCAATTGGCGGCGGCATCGGCGTGATCGTAGCCGCGGGCCTGACTATGCTCATCGGAAACTTTACGCCTTTGCCGGTCAGCTTGCCTGTGGGTTGGGTGGTCGGCGCGCTTATGTTTGCCACCGGAATTGGCGTGGTGTTCGGCGTTTACCCTGCGTACAAAGCCGGCAAACTCAATCCCATCGAAGCCCTGAGGTTTGAGATCTGAACATGATTCGTCCCCGCCTGATCGCCGAAGACATCAAGATGGCGCTGGAGACCATCCGCACTCATAAGGTGCGTTCGTTCCTTACGGTGCTGGGCGTGGTGATCGGCGTGAGCGTGGCCATTGCTGTGGCCTCGATTCTTCTTGGGGTCGAAAAGAATGTCCAGGATTCACTGAATGCCTTTGGCATCGACAATCTCTTCATCACCAGATTTGATCCCGGCATCCACATCGGCCGTTTCTCGCCGGATGAGCGAGCGCGCAAACCTCTGACGTACGAAGACGGCATGGCGATCAAGGAAGAGCTACCGGCCATCAAGGAAGTGACGGTGGAAGCGCTGTTTCACATCGGCGAAGGCCCGCAGCCGATCCGTACCGCGCGCAATAAGAACCATGAATTGGTCCAGATTGTCTTCCGCGGCGTGACTTCCACCTACACGGATACCGTCAATGGACTGCTGAAGTCCGGCCGCTTTTTCACCGAGCAGGAAGACCTGCACCGTTCTGACGTTGTGGTGTTAGGCTTCGATGCGGAAAAGAGTCTTTTCCCTGACGAGGATGCGGTCGGCAAGCAGTTGCTGGTGGACGGAAACTTCTACACCGTGATCGGCGTCTTTGCCAAGAAGAAGAGCACGTTGAACGCCGCCGGTGACGTTGAGGTCCTGATCCCATTCCGCACCTATCTCAAACGTTATCCTCAAGACGACGAACGCATTATCATCGCCATGGCCTATCCGGGCATGAAGGTGGCTGCCGACGACCAGGTCCGCAGCTTGCTGCGGGTGCGCCGCCGTGTGCCGCCCAATAAGCCGGACAGCTTTGGCATTTCGACCGCGGAACAGATCAGCAACCAGTTCAACGACATCATGGCCCGCGTGGTGCAACTGGTGGTGGGTATTGTTTCCATCGGATTACTGGTCGGCGGAGTTGGCGTAATGAACATCATGCTCATGTCGGTGACGGAACGCACACGCGAGATCGGAGTGCGCAAAGCCATTGGCGCGCGAAAGCAGGACATCAGCCTGCAGTTCATTACGGAAGCTGTGACCCTCACTGGCTTCGGCGGCCTGCTCGGCGTGCTGGTGTCTTTTCTGTTCAGTTTTCTGCTGAGCCTGGTGCATTTCCCCTCGTCGGTGCCGGTGTGGGCCGTCGTCATAGCAGTGGCAAGCTCTTGTAGTGTGGGCCTGTTCTTCGGGATCTATCCTGCGATCAAGGCGGCGCGGCTGGACCCGGTGATCGCGCTGCGGTATGAGTAGGTGGCCGGGTGATTAGGTGTTTTTCCAGGGCCCGCGCGCTGCGTCGCTCTGGTTGAAAGGAGTTGGTGGTTCAGGCATCATAGGCATCTATCCGCTTTCTATGGCGAAACGCACCCAATCTGTCGTTTCTATCAAGGAACCCGCGCTGATTGCGCTGGACGCCCTGCGCTCCCACAAGCTGCGGTCGTTTCTTACGCTGTTGGGAGTGATCCTGGCGGTCTTCACGCTTCTGCTGGTGGTGTCTCTGGTTTCGGGCAGCAACAAATACATCGCGGACAAGGTCGCCAATTTCGGCGCTAACGTCTTCATTGTTGCGCAGTATCCCATCGTAACCAGCCAGGAAGAATTCCTGCGCCTGCAGCACCGCAACCGCATCGTGACCTGGGAAGACTACGAGTTCGTCCGCGACAACATGGGCCTGGCCAAGAACGTGGGCTTCCGCCAGCGCCGCGTCGTCAAGGGCAAATATAAGAACAAGGACATGGACGAAGTCACGCTCATAGGCGTGACTGCCAACATGGGCGTGATCGGGTTGCAGGAGCCTGAGTTCGGTCGTTACGTTACAGATGCCGACAACGAGCACCGGGCCGATGTAGTGATGATCGGCCACGAAGTGGCCAAGCACCTGTTCGAGGGTGAAAACCCGATGGGGAAGACGGTTACCCTCGACGGCAAGCCATACGAAGTCGTAGGCATAGCCAAAGAGCTGGGCACCACGTTCGGACAGTCGCAGGACGCTTTCGCCATTATCCCGGTCATGAGCTACCGGAAATACTACGGAACGCTGGAGAGTGGGGCCATCCAGGTGCAGGCGGCGCGCCAGGAATGGATGCAGGCCGCCGAGGATGAATCCCGGCAGCTGATGCGAGCGCATCGTCATATTGGCCCCAAAGACGATGACAATTTCGGCGTGATTGAACCCTCGGCGGTCATGGGCCTCTGGGAAAAGCTCACCGGTAATTTGGCCTTTGCGTCGGTAGTCGTGGTTAGCGTCTTCCTGGTTATTGCTGGCATCGTGATCATGAACGTTATGCTGGCCAGCGTCACCGAACGCACGCGCGAGATCGGCGTGCGCAAATCGCTAGGCGCTACGCGGCGCGATGTGCTGCTGCAGTTCCTGGTGGAGGCCTCGGTCATGGCTGCGGTGGGCGGGATGATCGGCGTGGCCGGCGCCTACGGGGCGTCATTCCTGATCGACGCTTTCACGCCATTGCCCATGCACGTTCCTCTCTACTGGGTTGCAGCGTGCGTGAGCGTATCCAGCATTATCGGTATGGTCTCCGGAGTGTATCCGGCGCACAAAGCGTCCAAGCTGGATCCCATTGAAGCCTTGAGGTTTGAGATTTAGCCATGCTGCGCTCCAAACTGTTCACCGAAAACATGAAGATGGCGCTCGAAACCATTCGTAAAAACAAAGTGCGTTCCTTTTTGACCGTGCTTGGGGTAGTGGTCGGCGTGTGGGTGGCGATCTCCGTCGCTTCGGTTCTCATCGGCTTTGAGCACAACATACAGGCCTCGCTGAACGAATGGGGCGTGAACAATCTCTGGGTCTTCCGATTCAATTTCGGCTTCTCCCGTCTCACGCCGGAAGAGCGCATGCGCAAGCCGCTGACCTACGAGGACGGCATAGCTATCCGCGACGAGTGCCCGGCCGTGAAGAACGTCAGCATCTCCGTCTTTCAGAGGCAGGGTGTGCGCGGCCCGCAGACGCCGAGGATGGCGAAGTACAAGGGCAAGGAAATCGCCCTCAATAACTTCTACGGCTCTACGCCCAGCTATGTGGAAGTGGACAATGGCGCGATTGAAGACGGGCGTTTTTTTGGCGAGGCCGAAGACCTGCACCGCGCTGACGTGGTCGCGCTGGCCTATGACATCAAGAAGGCGCTATTCCCCAATGAGAGCCCGGTCGGCAAGCAGGTGCTGCTTGATGGCGCCACTTACACGGTCATCGGCGTTTTCGAACAGAAGAAGAACAACACCCTGGGCGGCGATGACGACGTGATCATTCCCTATCGCACCTATCGCAAGCGTTACCCCCGCGACGATGAACACTTCCTCTCCGCCATGGCCTATCCGGGCATGAAAGCCGTGGCGGAAGACGAGATTCGCGGCCTGCTGCGAGTGCGCCGGCGCGTCCCGCCCGACAAGCCGGACAGCTTCGGCATCAGCAGCGCCGAGCAAATTGGCCAACAGTTTCGTGACATCCTGGCGCAGACCTTCATTCTGGTTGTGGCTGTGGTTTCTGTCGGTCTGCTGGTGGGGGGCGTGGGCGTGATGAACATCATGCTCATGTCGGTGACGGAACGCACGCGTGAGATCGGCGTGCGCAAGGCTATCGGCGCGCGCAAGCGCGACATCAGCATGCAATTCATCACTGAGGCCGTCACGCTGACCGGCGCCGGGGGCGTAATCGGCGTGCTGCTATCACTGGCAACAGTCTTTCTCTTGCACGCTGTGAACTTTCCTTCGTTGGTTCCGGTGTGGGCTGTGATCATCGCCGTGGCCGTAGCCTGCAGTGTCGGGCTCTTCTTCGGTATTTATCCAGCGATGAAGGCGGCCAAACTCGATCCGGTGATTGCGCTGAGGTACGAGTAAAGCACCTGGTAATTAGCAGCTAGCACATACCTTCTCTCTGAAATCCCGAGCGTAACGAGGGATCCATATGACTACAATCCAACTTCAGTTTAGCCGCGAATCAACGCGAAGGGACGCGAATGAAATCTGAGTCTCATTCGTGTTGATTCGTGTGCATTCGCGGCTGAGTTTTGGCTGCTATATGGATCCCTCGCTGCCGCTCGGGATTTCAGAGAGAGGCTACTCTTCCGGCCGGTCATCCTCTCGACGCGATCCATACGGACAGTGCCTGCATCCCGACCCGCAGCAGTAACCGCGGCGCAACAGATACCCCGCTGTGAAGACATAGTTTCCGTCTTCCAGGTAGTAATCCTCGCCCTCGACAAGCTCTGGGAAGTCGCTCAAGGGCGGCCTGCTATTGAAATGAGTTGGGCTTCTTGCGCTTCCACCAGAACGCCGTCACGGAAACTCACGTGTTTGCCGGAAATGGCGGGCACGCGTTCGCCAGGAACAAGAATGCCGGCCAGGTTCAGAGGATCGGCCGCGGAGATGGTGATGATCTCCCCGCTGGGTGGAGCGTTCTTCATGGCGCGCAGCGAGTCGACCGCGATGGGCAATGCGAACTGCTCGCCTACGAACCCACTGACGAAGCGGCCACCGCGGACTTCCCCGCGGTCTTCGAGACGGCGGAAGGTGATCAGCACGTCGCGCCAGCGCGGCAACATGCTTTCCCGAGCCAACAGCTCGCGGAAGACCACGCCGTAGCGGTCGAGCAGGACGCGGCAAACGGTTTCCAGCGCGCGGTTTGTGTCACCGTCTTCGAGCGGTGAGAGCAGGGACCATCTTCCCGCGCTGTGCCGGGGACGGCTGGCCTTTCCGGAACCGTGTCCGGCGCGGCGTTTGGGATCAATCAGGGCTCGCAGATTGTCAAAACCGTCGGCCGTGACCAGCCCCGCTGCGACCAGCTCCCACAATGCGGTTTCGACTTCCGCCTTGAGGCGTTCACTGCCGCGCACGATATCGGCGAAGAACGAGGCTCCACGCGAGCGCAAGAATTCGAGCACGTCGCGCGCTCCCGCGCCCAGGCCTTTGACCTCATGCTCCGCCTCGCGATGCGCCGAGCGCACGCCGGGAAGCGCCATCCATTCAGCGTCGTCGCGCACGAAGAACGTGATGGGCGCGACGCTGGTGGGAACCACGCGGCGCCGGCCGTCGGACGCATCCTCCAGCATCGCCGGATGCGGGGACAGACGCCCCCAGCCCACGGCTCCCGTCAGGGAAAGCTGATCCAGAAACTTGGGATCGTAGTTGCTGATCCGTCGCGCCAGCACTTGCCTCTCCCACGCGCTGGCGGGGATTTCAAATCCCTGGAGCTGCCTCAGGACTTCGAGCGTTCCGCGCTCGTCGCGAACTTGCGTGCCCGGAGTTACGTGCTGCCAGCGCATCAGCCACCGCATAAAGGTGGCCGAGGTCACAGGCTCGATCTGCTTGCGCAGCGATCCCAGCGTAAGCCGGTGAATGCGCGCCAACAGCCGTCTCTCGGACCACTGCAACTCGTCGCTAGCAGTTTTCTCGAACTTACCGCGCAGAATCAGGCCGGTGGATTCGATGCGCAGCAAAGTTTTGTCGATCTCCGACAATGGCAAGCGCAGCAGCATTGCCAGAGCAGAGCCTGTCGTTGGTCCCAGGTGCGTCAGCCAACCGGTGACGGCAGCTTTTAGGGCGTCATCGGATTGAGGAACATCCCCACCGAGGTCAGGAAGCTCTTGTTCAAACTGGGCTTCAGGGTAGATCGCACGAAATGCTTTGAGTCTTTCAGCGGATACCCAGAACCAGTTGTTCGCAGGCGGGGGCGCCTGCGCTCCAGAATCATTCAGGAGCGCAGCCGCCCTCGGCTGCGATTGGTCAGTGACCCTAGCCCGCGCAGCTCGGCGAGAACCTTGCAGTTGCTCAAAGAAAGGTTGCCACGAGTCTTTGACACTGCATTGGTTGGCCGGAACATAGTCTTCCGGCAACGCGATCAAGGTCTGCAGGACATCGGCCAACTCGTCAGCGTCGCGCACATCGGGCCAGGCATCGGCCCGGACTTCGGCGATCGCCGCGGGATCGAGCGCGCCAACCTCCTGGAGAACAGACTCCGGCAAGGTGCGCCGCAGTTCCACGGCTCGGGCGCGGCGTTCTTCCAGCGGCGCGTCGTCGAGGAACGCATACGGATTGCTGTTCAGTATCTCGTGGGAGAACACGGAGGGTACCGGCGTGTCCACAGCCAGACACTTGATCTCGCCGGAGTGAATCCTGCGCAGGACTTCTTTCAGACCGTCGAGATCCATCGCTTCATGGAAGATGTCTTTCATCACTTCGCGAAGCAGAGGGTGGTCGGGAACCTGGATGGGCCCATCCACATTCTCCTGGCAAGCGGCGGCGTCAGGAAACACCGATGCCAGCAGGTCGGCGGAACGAGTACGCTGAACCTGCAGCGGAATCTTCTTGCCGTTCCAGTAGCGCAGGAGCGCCAAGGAACGGTTCGCATCCCAGCGCCAGCGGGTCTCGAGCAGCGGCGAGAGCAGCGCGGCTTGTTGCAGAACTTCTTTCACTGTGTTCTGGTGGAGGAAGTTGAAGACGTCAGCGAGCGGGAAGCTGTGCTGCTCAGCCAGGGCGATGTTCACGCCGTTGTCCGTGGCTGCTGCCTGGAGCTCGAAGTTGAAAGAAACACAGAAGCGCTTGCGCAGGGAAAGTCCCCAGGCTTTGTTGATGCGTGTGCCGAACGGAGCGTGGACGACCAGCTGCATGCCGCCGCCTTCGTCGAAGAAGCGCTCCGCGATGATGGTGTCACACGTGGGCACCGCTCCCAGGACAGTCCGCCCGGTAACGATGTACTCGATGGCCTGCTCGGCTCCGGAATCATCCAGGCCGCATTCGCTTTTGAGCCAGTCCACCGCGGCCTGCACTTCCGGCGACTTCTGATTCACGAAACCGGGGACAGTATGGGGCGTCAAATCGCTGATCTTCTGACGTAACTCGCCGATCTGCCGCGAGAGCTCTTCGGTACGGCCGGGAGCTTCTCCCAGCCAGAAGGGGATTGATGGCGGAGCGCCGTGCGCATCTTCCACCAGAATGCGTCCCGCACTTTCGATGCGGCGGATACGCCAACTGGTGTTGCCCAGCAGGACCACGTCGCCTTTCATGCTCTCGACCGCGAAGTCCTCATGCAAAGTCCCGACCATGGCGCCTTCCGGCTCGGCGACCACGGTGTAGAGATTGGTCTCAGGAATGGCGCCGCCGTTCATGATGGCCACCATACGCGCGCCACGGCGGGCCTTCAGACGCTTGTTGACTCTGTCGCGATAGAGATAGGCGCCGAAACGCCCGCGCTGCGAGGCGATGCCGTCGGCGAGCATAGCCAGCAGATCGTCAAAGTCCCGGCGTTCCAGCTGGCGATAAGGAAAGGCACGCGTCACCGTGGCGAACAACTCGTCTTCGTTCCATTCGTCGGCAGCGCACATAGCCACAATTTGCTGGGCCAGCACATCGAGCGGAGCTTCGGGAACAATCAGGCGGTCGAGCTCGCCGTGATGGATGGCGCGCACCAGCGCAGAGCATTCAATCAATTCATCGCGCGTCGTAGGGAAGAACCGGCCCTTGGGAACCGCCCCGCGCCAGTGTCCCGAGCGCCCAAAGCGCTGCAGAGCCACGGCCACGGATCGCGGTGAGCCGATGTGGCAAGCCAAATCCACGTAGCCCACATCGATGCCCAGCTCCAGCGAGGCCGTCGCGACCAGAACTTTTACTTCGCCATTCTTGAGTTTGTTTTCCGCTTCCAGCCGCAGCTTGCGGGCCAGGCTGCCGTGATGCGCTGCGACGGATTCTTCGCCCAGCCGCGCCGCGAGGCTGAAGGCCACGCGCTCGGCCAGCCGCCGGGTGTTCACGAACACCAGGGTGGAACGATGCTGCCCGACAAGTTGGCAGATACGGTCGTAGGTTTCGTCCCACAGTTCATTACTGGCGATGGGGCCCAGCTCCTGCCCAGGTACTTCGATCGCGAGATCGAGGGCGCGCTTGTGCCCGATGTTGACGATGACAGGATCCGGCTGGGGCGTTAAACCGGGCTGGCCCAAACCAGTGAGGAAATGAGCCACTGTCGCAATCGGCTTCTGTGTGGCGGAAAGACCGATGCGCACGGCGCGGCGGCCGGTCAAGGCGTCCAGCCGCTCCAGCGAAAGCGTGAGGTGTGAGCCGCGCTTGTCGTCGGCCACGGCGTGGATTTCGTCCACGATCACCGTTCTTACGTCACGCAGGATTTCACGGCTTCTCTGCGCGGTGAGCAGAATGTAGAGTGACTCCGGCGTGGTCACCAGAATGTGGGGCGGCCGTTTGAGCATGCGCTGGCGCTCGTGCATCAGCGTGTCACCGGTGCGGACTGCCACGCGAATTTCAGGCATCAGCAGGCCCTTTTGCCCGGCTAGCGTCGTGATTTCCGCCAGGGGGCCTTCCAGGTTCTTCTGGATGTCATTTCCGAGGGCCTTAAGGGGAGAGATGTACAGGATCTCCGTGCGGTCGCTGAGGCCGCCGGTCAGGGCCTTGCGCACCAGCGCGTCAATGCAGGTGAGAAACGCTGTCAGGGTCTTGCCTGAACCGGTGGGCGCGGAGATCAGGGTTGTGCTGCCGGCGAGAATGTGCGGCCAGCCTTGCTCCTGCGGCTCGGTGGGCGTACCAAATTTCCCGACGAACCACTCTTGAATCAGCGGATGCGCCCAAGCCAGGGAGTCTGGGACCGGGGAAGGCATTGAGTCATTTTACCGAAGATTCGCAAAATTTTCGCCTGGAAATTTTTGCTCGCCCTTGTCCGGAAGAATCTTCTTGTCTTGGCCTTTAGGACAAATCGAGCTCGCGCCAACTCGCGCCAAATTCCCGGAGCGCATTGTCCAGAAGGACGAGTGAAGCCATTTTGTTTGAAGCGGTTAGACCTTAGTTTTCTGATCTGGCGACTCGTCTTGCTTGGAGATTGGAATCTGAACTGCACCTTATACCCGCAGCCACTCGTTCTTGGCGTATTGAAGTGATATCCGCCGCGTTTTCCAGGAACCTTGTTTTCGGGCCCCACTCTAAACCAAGCAGGAATGAGGGCAGGAAATGAAAGACACTGTGGAACGTGTTATACGAATCAGTGAACAACTTAAAGCCCTGTCAGTACAGTTGCAATGGAAGACCTTTGAAACTTCCAGTCCCGGTGACCAGACCCGGATTCTTAACGGGTTGCTCAATCGCGGTTTGATCGAAGACCTGCGCAACACCATCGACCAGCTAAGCGACTTCCTCTGGCGGTACATTGAATCCGCCGCGGCGGAGTCCGATCCGCAAGCTGATTACGAAATGCAAAACGAGCGCTTGCGCCGCATCACAGAGCTGTTGCGCTTACTGCATCGGTCGGCGTATCCAACCCAAGATCCCTCAGCTTTCATGGAGAGAGTCACAGCGTCTGTGGACCAGCACTTGGCGCTTTCCGACTCGCAACAACTGGCGCGGGCAGCGCGTGGCCGAGCTCTGGACCGGACCTGAACCGATACCAAACGCCGCCATCCTGCTCGCCTTGTCAAAGGCCCCATTGCCAGGCAGAAGCGCTGCTACAATGGCTGCCTATGTTGAAGCACATTCGCTGGAATGATGTGGAGAAAGAAAAACTGAACCCCCTCCTCGACCGGCAGATGATTACCGGTGAGAACCTGATGCTGGCGCGGGTTCTGCTGAAGAAAGGCTGTGTGGTACCAGAGCACAGCCACGTCAACGAGCAACTCACCTGGGTTGTGGAAGGCGCCTTGAAATTCTGGATTGACGGTAAAGAGATCGTGGTCCGCTCGGGCGAAGTTCTGTGCATTCCGTCCAACATGCCGCACAAGGCTGAAGCCCTGGAAGATACGGTGGACATGGACATCTTCTATCCTCCCCGCCAGGACTGGCTCAGCAAATCGGACGCCTACCTTCGCAACGCCGAACCCACACGCAGCCGCTGACCAGAAAGCCTCATGGCCGATGATCGCGATGCAGAGCGGGCGAGTCTGCTGTCGCTGGCTGCTGTTTTTTTGAAGCTGGGAACGATCGCCTTCGGCGGTCCGACGGCGCATATCGCGCTCATGGAAGAAGAATTCGTGCGTCGCCGGCGCTGGCTCACGCAACACGAGTTTTTGGATCGCCTTGGAGCGGCCAACCTGATCCCCGGTCCCAGTTCGACGGAGATGGCGATTTTCATCGGCCACCGCCAGCGTGGCTGGCAGGGACTGATCGTGGCCGGATGCTGTTTCATTATTCCTGCTGCAATCCTCGTCAGTGCGATCGCCGCAGCCTATGTTCGCTATGGGGCGCTGCCGCAAGTGAGTGGAGTTCTCTACGCGGTGAAGCCCGTGGTCATCGCTGTGGTGTTGCAAGCCTTCTGGAAGCTGGCCCGCTCGGCGGTGAAAACCTTCCTGCTCGGCGTGATCGGAGTAGTCTCTGCCGTCCTTCTGCTGCTGGGCATGGACAACCTGTTGGTACTGATGGCTGCAGGTATGTTCGCGGCAGCGCCCGTCCTCCGTCGAAAATTTTCCGGCAAGTCCTTGGCTCCGGCAGCAGTACCTTTCCTTAGGCAAAAAGCATTGACCGGGCTGCTTATGGCTGCGGGAGGGGTGGTGGCCGCGCCGTTCAACCTGTGGCGGCTATTTCTGACTTTCCTCAAGATCGGTTCCGTCCTTTTTGGCAGTGGCTACGTTCTTCTCGCCTTCCTGCGTTCCGACTTCGTTCTGCGCCTGCACTGGCTCACCGAAAAGCAGTTGCTCGACGCCGTCGCCGTCGGCCAAGTGACTCCGGGACCGGTCTTCACGACCGCGACGTTCATCGGCTACCTGCTGGGGGGAGCGCCTGGCGCGGCGGTGGCAACGGTTGCTATCTTCCTGCCGGGATTCTTCTTGGTTGCCGCCAGTGGCCCGCTTATTCCGAAGATTCGCCGTTCGCCCGTAGCTGGCGCAATTCTGGACGGCGTCATTGTGAGTTCGCTGGCGTTGATGGGGGTAGTGACCTGGAAATTGGCACGAACGGCGCTGGTGGACCCACTGACTATCGCGATTGCTTGCCTGAGCGCGGTACTGCTGTTTGCCCTCCGGCTCAATGCAGCTTGGCTGCTGCTGGCGGCTGCGATCGTCGGCGTGATTCACAGGAGTTAGCGAAGCCAAACCCGGATAGCAGCGTGATCGCGCAAAAAAGGTGAACTTCTTTGCTTGCTTTCTGTGAGCGGCACCAGCTTCGGAGATGCCTCACGATGTGCGCACCGTATCTGCTCCAAGCGCCGTTAGGCGCGACCACAGGATAGCCCACGGCGCCGCGAAGCAGAGCCGTGGGTAGCCGATGTATAAAAATCAGAGCGCCGGAGGCGCGACACATGTCCCATGGAAGACGATAGGGACATGCTGATCGCGGTTCCGCTCGGCGTGTCATTGCCGAGTGGCTTACGATCTGCGGTACGTTCTTGGATGATGATTGTCTGCCGCGCCTCCGGCGCTCAAAGCAGACATAGTGCTCACGTTGTGCACGAATCGGATAAAAGCCCGGTTTCGCGATTCGTTGCTTGAGATTTCAGAAAAAACGATTACCAAACTCTGCACGCGTTGTCCGGCGCCATGGGCTGCCCGGCCTTGCAGCCGAAGGCCTTCTGAAACTCCGGCATGTTCTGCACCACGCCGTTCACGCGCCAGCGTCCAGGCGAGTGAGGATCGGTACGCACACCCACGCGCAGGATCTCCGGCGTATTGTTTTCACACCAAACGCGGGCAAATCCCAGGAAGTAACGCTGGTCCGGCGTGTAACCGTCGATCTTCTTGCTGGCGTCCTGCTTGGTTTCGGTCATGAGGTCATGCAATGCCATCAAAGCGATGCGGGCGCCGCCGTTGTCGGCCGTGTTCTCGCCCAAGGTGAGCTTGCCATTAAGATGCAAGTCATCCACGGAAATGAACCCGCTGTATTCTTTGTCCACGCAGGCGGCGCGCTTTTCGAATTCCTGACCGTCTTTTTCCGTCCACCAGTCGCGGAGGTTGCCCTTGGGGTCGAACTTGCGTCCTTCATCGTCGAACCCATGGGTCAGTTCGTGGCCGATAACCAGGCCGATGCCGCCGAAATTCACGGCGTCATCCATGGTCTTGTCAAAGAACGGCGGCTGCAGAATGCCGGCGGGAAATACGATCTCGTTGCGAGTGCCGCTGTAATACGCGTTCACGGTGGGCGGCGTCATGCCCCACTCCAGCTTGTCCACGGGTTTGCCGATCTTCTGTAACTGGCGGTCGGACTCGAATCCGTTGGCGCGGATGAGATTGCCCAGCAGGTCGCCACGGCTGATCGTCAGCTTGCTGTAGTCGCGCCATTTGTCGGGATAGCCGATTTTGTTGCGGATGGCGGCCAGTTTAACCAGCGCCTGCTGCTTGGTTTCGGCGGTCATCCAGGGTAGATCCGTGATGTCGTGGTTCAGGGCCTTTTCAAGGGCATCTACCATCTTGAGCATGCGCGCTTTGCCTTCGGCGCCAAAAGTTTCGTCCACGTAAGGTTGGCCCAGCGCCTCGCCCAGCGAGTTATCGGTAGCGTTGACGCAGCGCTTCCAGCGCACCGGGAGCTGCTGTTGTCCGGTCAGCGCCTGCTGGAACTTAAAATCCTCTTGGACGAAGTCGTCCGAGAGCCAGGCTGCGGCGGTGTTCAGGATTTGCCAGGTCATATAGACCTTCCAGTCCTCCAGCGGCGTGGACTCAATGACGGAGTTGATCTGCTTGAAATAGTCCGGGTTGCCGACATTCAGATCTTTGAAGGCGGGCGCGCCGGAGACGGCAAAGTAGCGGTCGAGATGGAAATTAGGCGCAAGAGCTTCGATTTCCGCGACGGTCATCTTGTGGTCAACATTCTTGGGATCGCGGCGCAGAGTGCGGTCCATGAATGCTTTGGCCAGCGTGGTCTCAATCTTCAACACCGTGTTGGCGTTGCGGGATCCCTGATCCGGCGTCTGCCCCAAAAGCGCGAACATCTTCTGCATGTGGTCCACAAACATTTTGCGAATGGCCACCATGTCTGCATCGTCTTTCAGGTAATAGTCGCGATCGGGAAGAGTCAGGCCGTTCTGGTCAACGCCGGCGATGGTCATGTCGGCGTTGTGGTAGTCAGGCTGCGCGCCAAATCCCAGCAACGGGTTGGGACCGATCAGCTGCTGGTGCGACATGACCTCAATCATCTGCGTTTTATCTTTAACCGCAGCAATGCGGTCGAGTTCCGGCTTCAGGGGCACAGCGCCGGCTTTGTTGACCGCTGCTTCGTCCATGCAGGCCGCGTAGAAATCTCCGATCTTCTGCTTCACCGGAGTGCGTTTGGGATCGTTCGCGGCGGCCTTCTCCAGAATGGCATGCAGTTTCGCCAGGTTGTACTCATAAACTTCCCCGAAGCTCTGCCAGGACGGGTAATCGGGTGGAATCGGGTTGTTCTTGATCCAGTTGGCGCAGGCGTATTGATAGAAGTCAACGCAGGGGTCGAGCGACTTGTCGATATTGGCGATATCAAACTTCGGGGCAGGACCGGCATCACTGCTGCCGGAAGTCGCGCTTGCCATGTCCGCGGTCTGCGACCATAAAGTTTGCACTGGAAGGGTAAAGGCCATCAGCAACAAAAAGCTCAGATGGATCAAGGCATTGCGCATATACGTTTCCTCCGAAGGGCAATTGTAGAACATACCGCGGCGGCAACCGGCGCGATTCGAACGGCGGACCAGCAACCCCCGCTGATTTGGACGCGCCGTCACGTATTTGGTGATCGAAAAGACTCGCTAGGCCGCGCCCCGTTACACTCGCTTGCCCATGTGCACGACGGGCATGGTCACGCCGTCCCCCAAGGGCACGTCGATGCGCGCGAAGGCGGAATAGCCCCTCGCCTGATAGAAGGGAACGCCGGTGAGGGTAGCACCCATCTCCAGCCGTGTGAAGCCAGCCGCCCGCGCAGCCCGCTCGCAAGTTTCCAGAATCATACTGCCGATGCCCATCCGCGCCCAGTCCGGGTGAATGAAGAACGCTCGAATCCTGGCCGCGTCAACACGCGGATCGAGAAGAGCGTCTTCGCGTCCCGCGCAATGGTCCGCGCCATAGAGCGTCTTGCGTTTACTCCAGCCGCCGCACCCCACGAACACCTCGCCTGATTCGCTCGACAAACCTGCAGCCGACACTCGAACCCGAGAATTTCCGCCCTCGGCGTGCGCCTCCGCAACGAAGTAAGTTCCGTCGGCAATCAACTGTGTATCGACTCCGTAGACGGTGGACAATGCACGCTCGATCTGGTCCGATGAATAGTCTCCCGCCTGGAGCCCGCGCACCGACGCGTCAATGAGACCCCGCAAGCGAGGGATGTCAACGGTTGCCGCGGGACGGAGTCTGATATGCATAAGCTCTCATTTTAGCTTTGATGCTCGCCGCCCCGGAGCCAAGACGGCGGCAGTCCAGTACGCTCCTGAAGGGCGATGAGGCACGACCTATTGCTAAAATAAGCGATTACCTGAATCGAGGTTTTGAGAGAATGCATCGCTGGTCACAACTGTTTATTCCCACGCTGCGCGAAGCGCCGGCCGACGCCGAAGTCGCCAGCCACAAATTCCTGGTTCGCGCCGGCTATATTCGCCAGCTGGCCGCCGGAATCTATTCCCACCTGTTCTTGGGACAGCGCACGCTGCTGCGCATCATCAAGGTCGTGCGCGAAGAGATGGACAAGATCGGGCAGGAGTTCCTGCTGCCGGCGCTGCATCCGCGGGAGGTGTGGGACTTGAGCGGGCGCTGGGCAGGTATGGGTGACAACATGTTCCGCCTCAAAGACCGAGGCGGTCGCGACTACTGTCTGGGCATGACCCACGAAGAGATCATGACTGAGATCGCGCGCAAAGAGTTGCGCAGCTACAAGCAGCTTCCCCAGATCTGGTACCAGATCCAGAACAAATTCCGCGACGAGCCGCGTCCCAAGTCGGGGCTGATCCGCGTGCGCCAGTTCACCATGAAGGACTCATACTCCTTCGACATCGATCCGGCCGGGCTCGACGTTTCGTACAAGAAGCACTATGACGCCTACTGCCGCATCTTTGACCGCTGCGGTTTGAAGTATGCGGTGGTGGAAGCGCATTCCGGAGCCATGGGCGGCTCGCAGTCGCACGAATTCATGGTGATGACCGATGCCGGAGAGGACATGGTAGCCAGTTGCAGCCAATGTGGTTACGCCGCCAATCTGGAGAAAGCCACCTCACAGCTCGCCCCGGCTGCAGACCTTCCCGATGACGGCGCTCCTCAAGAAGTGCATACCCCGGGAATGAAGACGATTGAGGATGTGGCGAAGTTCCTCGGGGTTTCTCCCACGCAGAAGATCAAGACGCTGGCGCTGATGCAGGTGGAAGATGACGACAAGCGTCCTGGGCAGAAGAAGACGCGTGCGGTGATTGTGCTGCTGCGCGGCGATCACTCGCTGAACGAAGCCAAGCTCTCCAGCGCACTGGGCGGGAAAGAGTTCCGTCCCATGCACGATGAAGAGATACGGCAGTTGTTCAACTCGCCCGCGGGGTATCTCGGTCCGGTGAAGATACCGGCCATGAGTTCGGTGCAGAGCAGCGAGACGCAGAAGGTCCTGCTGGAAGCGCTACCGCTGCTGCTGGCGGACACGGCGCTGAAGGGCCGCAAGAACCTCATTACCGGCGCCAACAAAGAGAACTATCACTTGAACAACGTCACGCCGGGCCGCGATTTCTACCCCACGGATTGGGTGGACCTGCGCAGCGCCGCGGCGGGTGAAGGCTGCCCGAAGTGCGGCAACCCGCTGGTGGTGGGCAGGGCTATGGAGATCGGGCATATCTTCAAACTCGGGTACAAGTATGCCAAGTCCATGGGCGCGACCGTGCTGGACAAAGACGGCAAGGAAGTCACCCCGATCATGGGTAGTTACGGCATCGGAGTGGAGCGCATCCTTACCGCGGCCATCGAGCAGAACAACGATGCCGATGGTTTCTGGCTGCCGCTGACGATCGCGCCATTTGACGTGGTGGTTACGCCGACCAACGTCAGCGACGCCAACCTCCTGCGCGTGGCGGAAGAGATCACCCAGAAACTCGAAGCCGCCGGCTTCCAGGTTCTGCTTGACGACCGCGACGAACGTCCTGGTGTGAAGTTCAAAGATGCTGACCTAGTGGGAATACCTTACCGTATTAATGTTGGCAAGAAGGTTACGGAAGGGAAAGTTGAAGTGGTTACCCGCTCGACACGTAAGTCTCAGGATGCTAACATCGCCGCCATTGAAGCCCAATTCAAGGAGACAATACGCTCCTGACGAACGGTGAATGGTGGTATGGCAAAGTTTAAGGCTCTGATCTTCGTGGCTATCGTAGTGGTCCTGGTTTATGTGGGCTATTCCAATATCCCACCGTGGTGGCACTACTATCAATTCCGGGATGACTTGGATGAGATCTCCCGCCACTACACATATGTGACGAAGACCGATGATGAACTCAAACAAATCGTGATTACCAAGGCCCAGGAGGAAGATATTACTCTTAAAGAAGACCAGGTCAAGGTCAGCCATGGCAATGACGGTTTGGGCATCGTCGTCCAGTACCGCATCCATGTTGATATGGGCGTTACTGCCAAGGATTGGGACTTTACTGCCCAGTCCATGAACAAACGGATATAATGGTCAGGACAATACTCCTCAGTACCAGCAGGTAACGCTCTGGCCCGCCATGCGTCTGAGAGAATGGATGGCGGATTCCGCCTGAGAACGTGGCGATCAAAATAAAAGTTCCTCGCAGCCGAGGCTTTCATAACAGCCTCAAAAGCCCTTTTGTCCGCGCCGGCGTAGCAGCCCTACTCATTGTCGGCGCGGTACTGTTCGGAATCTTCTCTTTCTACTACATCAAGTACGCCAAGATCGTGGACCAGAAGATGAGCGGGCGCATCTTCGCGAATACGGCCAAGATCTACGCGCAGCCGCGCACCGTGCGCGTGGGCCAGAAGGCCGACGTGAAGGAGATTGCTAACTACCTGCGCCATTCCGGCTACACCGAAGCCGGCGAAAAAGGCCAGTCGAAGCTTGGCGTCTACCATCTTTCCGGGGCCAGCATTCAGATCAAGCCCGGTGAGGAATCGTATTACAGCCCGGAGGGGGCTTTGATCCGGGTCCGCGACGGCCAGGTCGAGCGGATCACGGCGCAGGGTGACTCCGGCGAAGTGCTGTCCGCCTATGAGCTTGAACCGCAACTGGTAACCAGCCTTTTTGACACGCAGCAGCGGGCCAAGCGCCGCCTCGTCAAGTATGACGACATCCCCCAGGTCATGGTGGACGCGGTGATTTCCATCGAGGACCGCCGCTTTTTCCATCACGGCGGGGTCAATTACTGGCGCTTGATGAAAGCGGCTCTGATTGACGTACGCGAGGGGGGAAAAAGCCAGGGCGGATCCACCATCACCATGCAGGCGGCGCGTCTGTTTTTTCTTAGCCCAGAGAAAAAAGTCAGCCGAAAGCTTACCGAGATCCTGATTTCCACGGAGCTCGAGCAGCGCTTTTCCAAGAAACAGATTTTTGAGCTGTACGCCAACCAGGTTCCCATGGGCCAGCGCGGTTCTTTCACCATCACCGGTTTCGGTGAAGCGGCGCAGGCGTACTTTGGCAAGGATCTGAAGGACATAAGCCTGCCGGAAGCCGCGTTGCTGGCCGGCCTGATTCAGCGTCCCAGCATGTTAGATCCCTACCGGCATCCGGACCGGGCCACGGAACGTCGCAACCTCGTGCTGGAAGCGATGGTGGAGACGGGCACGATTACCCGAGCCCAGGCTGACGCCGCCAAAGCCACGCCTCTGAAGCTCGCGCCGCGCAACGTGGAAGCCAACGACGCACCGTACTTTGTCGATCTCATCCGGGATCAACTGGTGAACAAGTATGGAGAAGACGAGCTGAATTCCGGCGGATACCGCGTCTACACCACTATTGATCCGGCCTTGCAGAAAGCAGCCGCCGACGCGATGGACGTCGCGGTCAAGGAGATCGATGCGCACGTGAAGAAGTTGCGCACCCGAAGAGTCAAAGTAGGCAAGAACAAGTTTGAAACCCAGGTCTTGCCTGGTCCCATTCCTCAAGTGGCGCTGGTAGCGCTGGACCCGCATACCGGAGAGGTGGTCGCGCTGATAGGCGGACGCAACTACGGCTTCAGCCAGCTCAATCACGCGGTGGCGAAGCGCCCGACCGGCTCCATTTTCAAACCGTTTGTCTATGCCGCGGCCGTCAATAACGCCGTGACAAATGATCAACCGGTGTTTACGCCGGCCACGCAAGTGGACGACTCGCCGGGGGCGTTTATCATCGGCGACGATGTCTATACACCGCGTAACTACCAGGAGAAATATTGGGGCCTGGTAACGGCGCAGTTTGCTCTGGCGCATTCGCTCAACAATGCCACGGTCAAAGTCGCCGAGATGGTGGGTTACGGCAAAGTGGCGGCGCTGGCCAAGGCCGCGGGGGTCACTTCCGTACAGGCCACACCGGCTATGGCGCTCGGCTCCTACGACGCTACGCCCCTGGAGATGGCATCTGCTTACACCGTCTTCGCCAACGGCGGCGAGCGAATCCAACCCACTCTGGTTCGCTCGGTGCGTGATGCGAATGGTGACGTTCTCGATAACTACCAGCCGCAAAAGACCCAGGTGCTGGATCCTCGCGTGGCCTACGTGATCACCGCCATGATGGAAGGTGTGATGAATAACGGGACCGCGGCTGGCGTCCGCGGGCGCGGGTTTACCGCTCCCGCCGCCGGCAAGACCGGCACCTCACACGACGCTTGGTTCGCCGGCTACACGTCGAACCTGCTCTGCATCGTGTGGGTCGGCTACGACGATTACAGCGATATCCACTCCGAAGGCGCCGCGCTGGCCCTTCCTGTTTGGACCGAGTTCATGAAGCGCGCTGTGCTGCTCCCGGAGTTTTCTGACGTCAAGCCCTTTACCCCGCCGCAAGGCGTGGTGCGGCTGACCTTGGACAAGACCACCAATCAGGTCGCCACCCCGGCTTGTCCTGACGACTACACCACCGCTTTCATTGACGGCACGCAGCCCACGCAGACTTGCGACCAATCGGGAGAACACGGAAATATCTTCCAAAGGGTTTTTGGCCTGGAACCTAAACCGGCCTCTCCGGTGTCTAATGCTCCAACCAGTTCGGCGCAGGTCCCGGTGGCAGCTCCAGGAGCCTCCCCGAGCCCGGGTGAGGCGGAAAAGAAAAAGAAGGGGTTCTGGGGCCGATTATTTGGTGGTTCCACCGACGAAAAAAGGGACGATAATAAGGACAAGAAGCCGGCGGCCACCCCCAGTCCGCAACCATGACCTGTCGCACTATGCGCAAGGAGGGTAGTGGTATGGACCATTTTCCTGGCTTAAGAACCGCTTTGCTGTTGCTATGGGCCTTGGGCCCGTCCTTGATGGCGCAAACCGCTCCTGGGACACAGAATGTTCCTGGGGCGGAGAATGCCCCTGGGGCACAGAACGCTCCTGGGACCGAGCAGCGCGTCCCCCCACCTCCTGACAATGCTACCGCGCAAGAGTTGGAAAAGCAGGGTGATGACCTGCGCGGGCAAAAAGACTATCTGGATTCGATTGACTACTACAAGGCAGCCTGGAAGAAACAGGACGCTGCGGCTTTACACAACAAAGCTGGAATCAGTCTTTTTCAAATGCATCGCATGGGACCCGCCAAGAAGGAATACGAGCGTTCCATCCATCTGGACCACGCCTATGCGGAACCTCACAACAACCTGGGGGCCCTTTACTATTTCGCGCGTCGCTACGGTCCCGCAGTCAGGGAGTACCAGAAGGCGATCCAGTTGAGCCCGGACAATGCCACCTTCCATAGCAACCTTGGTGCGGCCTATTTCTCAGAGAAGGATTTCAGCCATGCCATGAGGGAGTTCACACGCGCTGTGGAGTTGGATCCAGGCATTTTTGAACGCCAGGCCTCGGGCGGAGCATCAGTGAAACTCGTGACCTCCGGGGATCGCGGCCATTTCCACTACCTGATGGCCCAGATGTACGGCACGCAAAACGATCAGGAGCGCTGCCGTTACTACCTCGCCAAGGCCAACGAAGAAGGCTACCCGATCAAAGACGCGCTCCATGACAACGAGTTTGCCGGTCTGCGCAAGGACCCCAATTTCGTCACTTTCGTGCGTTCGCTGAAGCCGCCACAGGAAGAGGAGCAGCAACAGCAGCAATAACACTCCGGGCATTCGACCAATGTTTTACGCCTGCTTCCGGCCGCGGACGTAGGCCTCGATCACTTGCTCAAGCTTCCCCTGTGCTTCCAGGACGTATTCCACGGCGTCGCGCCCTGCGCCGTGACCCCCGGGCGACGGTGTTTGGTAGTGCGCCATCTCCTTCACCTGGCGACGGGCACTGGCGACGGCAATCGCCAGCCCACAGCGACGCATGATGGGCAGGTCAATCACGTCGTCGCCAACGTAAGCCACTTCTTCCTCGCGCAGGCCGCTCTCAGCAAGGATTTTGTCCAGGATCAGAGACTTGTCCTCAGCGCCTTGGTAGAGATAGTCGATCTTCAAGTCCCTCGCTCGTAGCGCTACCGTCTCAGAAATGCGTTTGGTGACCATGCCGGTCTTCAATCCACCCAGACGCGCCAAACTGATTGCAGTACCGTCATGCGCGTTGAAGCCTTTGGCTTCAATCATGGTCTGGCTGTGGATACCGAAACCCGGAGCATCAGCATGCCGGCGACGATGCTCTTCGGTGGTCTGTGCTCCTGCGGCCGGCGCCGGAAACAGCCAGATGCTGCCGTCGGTGAGGACGCCGTCAACGTCGAACAGAATGAGTTTGATCTTCTTTGCGCGATCAATGGACATGAAAAAAGCTTCTAGCTCCTTGCTCCTAGCCTTTAGCCGAAACCGTTTGCTTCGCGATTACAAAGCTAGCTGCTAGAAGCTAGCGGCTAGCAGCTGCTTTCACACCATCTGCGTGCCCCACAAATCATGCAGATGAATCACTCCTTCCACTTCGCCCGACGCGCCCGTCACGATCAACGCGGTGATCTTCTTCTGCTCCATGATGTTCAACGCCGCCGCCGCGAACTCACCCGAAGAAATGGTCTTGGGGTTTGTCGTCATGCATTCGCCGGCAGCCAGATTCAAGATGTCTTTGCGTTTTTCGAGCAGACGGCGTAAATCGCCGTCGCTGATCACACCCACCAGCTTGTTGCCGTCCACCACCGTCGTAATGCCGAGGCCTTTGCGCGTCATTTCGTAAATCACGTCGGGCATTTTGGTGGCGCATGAAACGCGGGGAACGGCGTCACCGGAATGCATCAGCTGTGAGACCCGGGAGAGTCTCTTGCCCAGCTTGCCTCCAGGATGGAGATCGGCGAAATCTTCCTCTTTGAAGCCTCGCTTTTCTGCCAGGGCCACCGCGAGCGCGTCGCCCAGCGCCAGCATGGCGGTGGTGGACGCCGTGGGCGCCAGACCCAAGGAACAGGCTTCTTTGGCTATGGAGCAGTCCAGGGGGACATCCGCGGCCTGGGCCAGCGTGGATCGCTTGCTGGAGTTTCCGGAGTAAAGATTGTCGCCGGTAATGGTAACCAGCTTGCTGCCGATGCGGCGCATGGTGGCCAGCAGCTGGAGGATCTCTTCCGTTTCCCCGCTGGAGGAGAGGGCTACGACGACGTCGCCTTTCACCAGCATTCCCAAATCGCCGTGCACTGCTTCGGCAGGATGCAGGTACAGAGCGGGTGTCCCAGTGGAACTGAACGTGGCCGCGATCTTTCGCGCGATGATCCCGCTCTTGCCCATACCGGTCACCACCACGCGTCCGGCGCACGAGTGAAGGCACTCGACCGCGCGTTCGAAGTCGGCTGCCATGGGCCCGGCAATACGCTCGGCCAGCGCGCGCAGAGCTTCGGCTTCAATGCGCACAACGTTGGAGCCAATGGAATTCACTGGCAACAATAGTAGCATTGGGCGCTTCGCTGTCAGCCTATCCCTGAAATCCCGAGCGGTAGCGAGGGATCCATATAATCTTCAACACTTTCAAGGAAAACGATCGATGCCGTCTCCGGACATCCCAGCGAATCCCTGATTCGGGGAAGAAATCTCACCCTGACGGCCTGAGGTTGTGATAGGGATCCCTCGCTCCGCTCGGGATTTCAGAGAAAAGCCGACTGCTATTTGTGGCAGCTTCCGCTCCCCGTATCGGAAAACTGGCCACCGGCAATGGGAATGAATTTCCAGTCGTAATTGTGCGCACGCAGTGTCAGTTGCAAAACTCCAAACGTACTATTGCTGCGCACTTCGCTGGTAGGCGAAGGGTTCCTGAACCCTCTTTGGCTCTTGCCCCCCGCGCCGACCACGAATTCTCTGATCCCATGCTCTCGGTCGCCGACGCCATCAGGGTTCTGAGGAGCGAAACGCTCGTAATCGTGGTCATGACCATTGAGAACCACGTCCGCTCCGGCCGCGTACAGATCGTCCCAGAAAGGTTTCATAGCCACAGCGTTGCCATGCGCGCTCCCCGAGCTGAAAAGAGGCACGTGCCAGAAAGCGAGAATGCAATTGGAGGCATTCTTAGCAAGGTCGTTGCGCAGCCATACTTCTTCGGGGGAGCCTTTTTGGCAACCCCCCGCGTCTTTACACTGGCTATCCAGCGAGATGATGTGCCAGGCGCCAAGGTTGAAACTGTAATAAGCGTGGCCAGGACTGCCGACACTGCTTCCGAAATACTTCAGGTATCCTGCCGCCCCGGGGGTGTGATACTCGTGATTCCCGGGCGCCGGACGTGTACGTGCCTTGTGCCGTCCCCAGGTTTTGTCATAGCAGCGAAAGTTGTCGTCGCTGCCATCGGGATACGCCAGATCGCCGAGCGCCAGGATGGTTCCGGGAATCGAGTCCAGCAGCTTGGCCGTAGCTTCAGCGTTGGCGAGGTTCGAGCAATCGACGATATCTCCCGCGGCGATCACCGTTGCATCCTCAGTGGTCAAGGCTTTCGAGGATGTGTTGCCTTTGCTCGCGCTCGACGCTGTCGCCGAACCGTGGTGCTCTTTCTGTGTGCGGTTAGACGACAGCAACGGGAGCGCGAGCAGAAGCAGGAATGAAACAACCGGCTTCATCAATTTTTCCAAGAACGGATTTATTTACCTCTTTCACCTGTCGACGTCCAACGCAGGCCGGCGGCAACCGTTGGATGGTAATACTCCCGCTGAACCACGTACTGAGGGTTTCCGTTGTAGAAACCGAAGACCTCGTTGTTCAGGTTCAATCCGTAGGCGTATACGGTTAAGCCGCGGCCCAGCTTGTAGCTTCCCTGCACGTCAATTTGGAAGTGCGCGTATAGGTACTGGTCGCCGCCCGGGCCTTTGGCGCCGCCCGCCGTCTGCTGGTCCCCCTGCGCTCCGTCGCATATTGGGCTAGGGGTCGTGCAAGGGGGGAGGGGAATGATGCCCAGAACCCCGTTGGGGTCCACCTGAAGGTTGTGGAACTGATACGCAAAGATCATGGCGGAGTTGTACGTCATGCCCAAGCGCATCGAGAAGCGCTTGGTATCGAAGGTGGGGCTGATGTTCCAGGTATGCGGCGCCTGGCGCAGCAGCGCCGGTTGGTCATCGCGCAAAAGTCCTTGAAGCCCCTCGGTTCCTGAAGTCGTATAGCTGTAGTTGGTAGAGATACCCAACCCTTTCAGTACCCCCGGCATAAAACGTAATCTCTGTTGATAACCGATTTCAAAGCCCTGCACGTGCGCGCTCCCGGCGTTCTGCACCTCCGAAACCTGAACAAACTTTGAGGTCGCTCCCGGAAACAAGGTCGGACTCTCCGCAAACAGGCCATTCACAATGGGATCGCTGAGCTGCTTGTAGAAGTAGCCGGCTTGGATCATACCGACAGGATTGAGGTACTGCTCGAACAGCAGGTCATAGTTATTCGAGTGTTCAGCCTTCAGGTTGGGGTTGTTGATGGAGATGACGTTCGGGGACTGGGTAGTGTCCAGCGGACTGGCTGCTTGGGCGATGTCCTGAGGGTCAGGGCGCGAAATGCCTCGGCTGAAGACCGCGCGCAAGGCGCTGTCTCTGGTCAGGCCGATGCGCAGCGAAGCGCTGGGAAGAATATCCAGGTAGTCGCTGCCTCCGGGGAGGGACACGGTTCCTGCCAAGGGATCGCCAGGGAAAGCGCCAGGATCTCTAAAGCTTAACGTGGCCACGTGCGTCGTTTCGAAACGAACGCCGGCAACCAGCCGCAGGCGTGAGGTCAGGTCCAGGCTGTTCATCACGTAGCCGGCTCCGACGCGCTCGATCAGGTCGTAGTTATTCGAGTTCACTCCGGAAAGAGCGATCTTCCCGCTGGCGAGCGCGAAAGCGCGAACCAGCGTGAAGTCGGGAGTATTGACGAAGTGGTAGGTCCCATCATAGTAGTCGGGATCGGTGAAAGTGCCCAGGAACTGCGTTGCAGAAACATTATTCGCTTGGTTGTTGGGATCGTTGGGGAACTTGGCGGTGAGGGTCTGGGTGTCATCGAACTTGTGGGCATTGCGTATTTTGCCGCCAAACTCAATTGTCCCGTAGTGCGATCCCAGGTGATACTGGTGGCCGAACGATGCCGAACCCTGCAGATTGAGCTGAGCCGAAAGGCCCGTGGGCGGCAGGGTAAACTTTGTGAGGTGGTAGTTCCTGATGTCGGTCGCGTCCGCGCTACCCGGCGCAAAGCAGCTTGCAGTGAAGATTGGACGGAGCGGATCTTTGGTATTCGCCGGATCGTCGGAGCAGAGGCTGCCCAGGTTTTGGTTCCACGTGTAGTTCGCGCCGCCACTTCCGTTCAGCGCCCGGGAACGTGCCACTGAAGCGTCCCAATTGATCCAAGAAGAATGAAAGAGATGTCTTCCCCCCAGCACAAGGCTGCCGATGGCAAAGTCTGGACGGCGCCAATCCTGGCTGGCTTTGGGTACGTCACCATCTTGCAGCGTGTAGACCCACTTGTGGCCCCAATTGCGGAATGTGGAATACAACCCACGAAGATATAGACCGGAACCCTCACCGAGTTTGTAATCGACGCTGCCGGCCAATCCCCAGCGAGTGCGGTAGTACATGTAGTCGCGGAGGTCGATGCTGTCGTAGTGCGGAGCCAGGCTGGAGACGGTCGGCGAGGGCTCAATGTCATTGATGCCGCGGCCATTCCAGTCATACGTGCCGCCGAAGAGCACACCCAGCCGTTTGCTCGCGCCGAAGCGCTGGCCAACGGTACCACCGAACTGGTCGACGCCGCGGCCCCCAATGATGGGCGTGTAACCGCCCAGGCCGTAGAGACTGGCGGTGGGGACGTCTCCTGCGGTCTTGGTCTTCAGGTTGACGGAACCGCCGATGCCGTCACCATCCTGGTTTGCCTGGAGAGTCTTGTTGACCTCAATCGACTCGACCAGGTCTGACGCCAGCGTATCCAGTTTGATCTGCCGGACTCCGCTTTCCGGCGAAGGAACGTTGATGCCGTCAATGGTCACGTTGCTCAGGCGGGGCTCTGTGCCGCGAATCTGCACGTACTTTCCCTCGCCCTCATCGCGCTCCAGCGTGATGCTGGGCAGGCGTCCAAGAGCATCCGCAATATTGGCGTTGGGGAGGCTGGTGATGACTTCGGCCGGAAGCACCTGAAGAATATTGTCCGCGGTCCGCTCTCGATTGATAGCCTCAACCTCGCCGTGCTCACGCTCCGCGCGAACTTCAACCACCTCCATATGCCTTTCCACCTGGAGGGTTGCGTCTACATTTAACACGGCTCCTGAAGTCACCCCCACATCATTGGTCGAAAACGGGGCGAAGCCTACAGCCGAAACGGTCAGGGTATAGTGGCCGGGCGCGACGCCGGAGATGATGAACTGTCCCTGAGCGTCGGAAACCGCAGTTTGCCCGCTAGGCTGTAACTCCACTTGCGCACCTCGCAGGACCGCGTGTGTGGCATCGGTCACGTGTCCAGTAATCGTGCCTTTGCGCTCCTGGGCCGTAGCCGGAGCCACAAAGAACAAGCTGCACGTCAATGCCAGTAACAGGAGAAGCGATACAGAAGCTCGACGCATGACTCAAACCTCCGAGGGGGATGGCTGAACGGAGGTTGTGCCGGAGCGAGCTAAGCTTGATACACAAATGCCTCGGCGGTGAACCCGCGCTCAGAAGGGAGCATGCTAGTCGGTGTTTGTGAAAGAACTGTTTTCAGCCCATGAAGAACAAATGAATTTTGGTGCTAGCACCTTGGGACAATGCGGGCTCGCACAAATTTCGACTTCAGGCGCCGAGATCTCCGCCTTGGAAGGCTTCATTGGGTTTCATCCAGTAGGCCAGGATCGCGCCCAGCAGGAGCAAAGCCATGCTGCCGATGAAAGGCAAGGTGTAATTGCTGGTCCACAGGATCACGTATCCGGCCACCAGCGGGGACACGGCAGCGGCGAGCGCTGATCCCACGTTCATCAGACCGCTGGCTGAACCGGAATACCGCGGTGCGATGTCCATGGGAATGGCCCAGAAAGGTCCAATGGTGAACTCGGCAAAGAAAAATGCCGCGGCCAGGCAGGAAGCGACAAAGTTCAGTTGGTGCGATTTAACAAAAGGGGACACAGAGGCCAGCCAGTCGGCCCTCAGGACCGGAAGCATCAACGCGAAGGAGAGCAGGAAGCAGACGACGATGATATTGCGGCGGGCCTTGTTACGGTCGCCGGTGCGGCGCAGGATCGAATCGCTAGTAAGCCCGCCCATTGTGTTGCCGATCGCGCCCAGAATATACACTCCACTCGCCGAGATGGCTGCATTCTTCAGGTTTAGCTTATATGTGTGCAGGAAGAATGATGGCAGCCAAGTTAGAAAGAGCCACAGCGTCCAGCCGTAGCAGAAATACACAATTGTCACGGGCAGCATGCGCAGCGATAAGTCGAGCCAGGGCACGGGGTCTTTTACTTTGCCCTGGCGGGCGGCATAGCTGGTAAGCCGGGCGCGTTCCTGATCGGTGGTGCCGGAATGTTTGGCAGGATCGTCGCGGAAGTAAAACCACCAAACTACCGCCCAGATCAGGCTGGCGCTTCCCAGGATCACGAAGGATTGCCGCCATGAGGTCAGCTTGATCAGCCAGGCTACGAGCGGCGGCGTGATGGCGTTGCCGAACCTGGCGAACGAATGGGTGATGCCCTGAACGTAACCCCTTTGGCCCGGAGAAGCCCAATCTGAAAGCGCGCGCGTTGCCGTGGGAAACGTTGCGCCTTCACCTAAACCTAGAATTATGCGGCACGCAATCAAACCAGCAAGACTGCCGACCACGCCCATGAAGATGGTGGAAACCGACCAAATGATCCCACACACCGCCAAGGTCTTTCGTGCGCCAAAGCGGTCGCTCAGCCAGCCGCCGGAAACCTGAAGGCACAGGTAAGCCCACCCAAACGCAGAAAATACCCAGCCCAGCCTCGAGGCATCAAGATGCAGCTCCTTTTGCAGCACGGGACCCGCGGTGTTGACGTTGATGCGGTCAATGTAGGTCAGACCGTACATCAGGCAGACCAGGAAGAGCACTATGTTCGGTGCAGAAAAAACTCGTTCGAGTAGACCTGCATCTGGCGAACCGGAGCCGGACTTCACTGCTGGTGTGGCCATGGTTTCAGTCCTCGCAAGCTTGTCGATTCAATCGCACTGCTGCTTTCCTCGAGCTCAAGACAACACGCTTTCTCGAACCGCCTTTATGCTGCCCGCCTTTTGGTGGCTTTCAACCAGGCTGGCCAGCGCGGCTGCGGCGCCGCCTGCCATGTGCGGGACCCCGGCCAGGCGCATGCCCATCTCCACGCCGCTCAGCGTTCCGGCCAGCATCAGATCGTTGAAGTGGCCCAGGTGTCCGATGCGGAACACCTTGTCCGCCAGCTTGGCTAACCCCGTGCCCAGTGACATATCAAAGTTTTTGAGTATCACTTCACGCAAACGGTCGGCGCTGTGGCCTTCCGGCATCAGCACCGCGGTCAGCGAACTCGAATATTCCTTCGGTTCTTCGCACAGCAGTTCCAGTCCCCAAGCGCGAACCGCTGCGCGCGTGGCTTCGGCATGGCGGTCATGGCGCCGGAAGACGTTAGCCAGGCCTTCCTCCTGCAACATCAGGAGCGCTTCGCGCAGGCCCCACAACAGGTTGGTAGCCGGCGTGTACGGAAAGAAGCCCTGGCGATTGGGCTTGAGCATCTCTTGCCAGTCCCAGTAGTAGCGTGGAAGCTTGGCGGCCTTGCTGGCGGCCAGCGCCTTTTCGGAAATGGCATTGAAGCTGAGGCCGGGAGGAAGCATCAAGCCCTTCTGCGATCCGGCAACAGTTACATCCACGCCCCATTCATCGTGACGATAGTCGATCGACGCCAATGAGGAGATCGTGTCCACCATGAACAGCGCGGAATGGCGCGCGCGGTCGATGGCCTTGCGGATTTCAGCGATGCGGCTGGTCACGCCCGTGGAGGTTTCGTTGTGCACGACCATGACCGCTTTGATCGCACGGCTCTTGTCTTGGCTCAACCGTCGTTCGGCTTCTTCCGGCGAAGCACCGCGCCTCCAATTGCCAGGAACGTAATCTACTTCGAGTCCCATGCGCTGAGCTACGTCACGCCACAGGTTCGAGAAGTGTCCGGTTTCGAACATCAACACGCGCTCGCCGGGTGAGAACACGTTCACGATCGAGGCTTCCCACGCGCCGGAGCCCGAGGCCGGATAAATCACTACCGGGCCCTTGGTTTGGAACACCGGCCGCAACGCTTCCAGCACTTCCGCGCCCAGGCGGGCGAACTCCGGCCCACGATGGTCAATGACCGGGCGGTCCATGGCCCGCAACACCCGGTCGGGCACGTTGGTAGGACCGGGAATCTGGAGAAAGTGGCGTCCTGTGTGGAGTGTCATGAATGCCCCAAGAATTCACAATATAGTAAGCCCTTATGTGGGCGATTGGCGAAACGATATATATCGAAAGTGGTTGGGTTTTTGTCCCGTGGAAAGCGTTTGCCCGCTGTGGTATCTTCCTCAGCCTATGGAAAGGCTGAACCTGTCCTCGACTCCACAGTTTTCAAAGGAG
>Ga0126379_10000182_pt1 | contig 31947 bp, 31 predicted proteins | sample PanSoiMetPlot_24_FD_92640 | JGI IMG/M metagenome (GOLD analysis project Ga0126379, IMG submission 92640) | Tropical forest soil microbial communities from Panama - MetaG Plot_24 | ecosystem: Environmental > Terrestrial > Soil > Tropical forest > Bulk soil | place: Panama | collected 2016-02-17
CATCAAACCGCTGGGCAAACAACGTGTTATTCCGACCAAACAACAGATATCCCGGCGCAGCATAGTGCGCCTCACTCATCACATCGAGAATCTTCTTGTGCGAAAGGGAGTCCAGCGAACCCACGTAAACGGCTGATGGCCGGGCGGGCGAAGTTTGTCGGCCCAGATACAGGAAATGCACTCCGTCGGGCAGAAAATCAGGCCAGCGATGCGTCGTTTCGCCAGTCGACGGATCCAGTTGTGTCACAGGAGTTGGAACTCCACCGTTCGCCGAAACCCGAAATAGAGGTCCGCCAATAGTTGGCGCAAACACGATTACGTCCTGCGCATTCCAGGTGCCACCCCGGCCCATGGGCGCGTCACAAATCTCCTGCACCGACCCTCCAGACGCGAGCATTTTCTTGAGCTTTCCGTTGGCAAAAAACCCAACCGATTGGCCGTCGGGGGACCAGAACGGCACTGTACCGTTTTCGGTACCAGCCAGTTCCTGTGCAGTGAGCGCATTCAGCGAACGCATCCAAAGGCCCTGCTTGCCCTCGACCGACTGCCCCGAAAACACTAGCCGCGTTCCATCTGGAGATAACGCATATCCAGAGGTGGCGACGCCGCCAGCGAATGATGTGTTTTCGGGGGGCAAGATACTAGAGCGCAGGGAACGTGCGTCGTTCGTTGGGCGGTGTAAGTAGGCAAAACCGAGAGCCACAACAACCACCGCCAACACAAGCGCAACTGCAGCAAGGGCCCGCTCACGGTTCTTCCGCCTCGCTGCAACCGGCGCCGGAACTCCGGTCTGCGATCCTCCTTCTGTTATCCATTCCAACTGCAGCTTCACATCGTGGACGTTTTGGAAGCGTTGTTCGGGATCCTTCGCCAGACAAAGCTTCACTGCGCGGTCCAACGCTGGCGGCGACATTGGCTGCCCCGCCGAAATTGGCGGCGGCTCTGACGTCAGGATCGCCGCTACAATACTGGCTTGTGTTTTGCCAGTGAACGCCCGATTCCCGGTAGTCATCTCGTATAGCACCGCACCCAGCGCAAAAATGTCGCTGCGGGCATCGGCGTCTTGTCCCTCCAGTTGCTCTGGGGACATATATTGGAACGTTCCCACCAGTGTGCCGTGTGCCGTCAATGGCTGATCGGTCGATGGCCCGGGAAGCGTCGCGGTCAAACTGGAAACCGAGGGCGCAGTCTTCGGAATCGCCTTGGCCAGCCCAAAGTCCATCAGTTTTGCGCCGCTTTTCGTCAGCATGACATTGCTCGGCTTTAGATCGCGGTGGATCACTCCTGTCTGGTGCGCCTTTTCCAGCCCGTCACAAATCTCGAGACCATACCTCAACACCTGATCCAGTGGCAGTTCCCCTTTGATTAAGCGGTCGGCGAGTGTTTCCCCTTCGAGAAACTCCATGACGAGATAGTCGGTTCCGTCCTGGTGTCCGACATCGTGGAGCGTGCAGATGTGAGGATGGTTCAACGACGAAATGGCGCGCGCCTCGCGCTCGAAGCGCTGTTTCGCCTCCAGGTTGGAAGAAAGATGCGCAGGAAGAATCTTTACCGCAACGGTCCGATCCAACCGGGTATCGCGCGCACGATACACCTCGCCCATGCCGCCTGCGCCCAGTGCAGATTCAATCTCATATGGCCCGAGCTTGGTGCCGGAGGTGAGCGCCATGTGTGCGCGCAATTATAGCCCGAACATCACCAGAGGATGGGTGATTCCGGGTAGATCGTCGGCAATTAGGAAACTGCGGAAGCTCAATCAATTGGCGATAAATTCCCATTACACTCATTGACCTTTTCCGGATCGGTTCCAGGCGCAACCTGATATCACCCAAAATTCCCAGGATTTTTTCTGCATACCTCTGCGCCCGCGTATGCGACCCGGAGCCGATTTTCCCTAGCGGGTGCTCGCGAAAAGGTGCCGAAGGAAGCCTAAGCATGCTTCGGGGACCCGTGACGGTTCACTGCGAGCCAGGGGTGATTTTGTGTCGTGAATTGTGTCATAACCGCCCGGTCCCTGCCCGTGTCGGAAGACAACGCAGAGTGTCGCTCGGACACAGATGAAGGGCGTGAAGATGCGTTGGACCCGCATGAGCACTGCCCGCGTTATGTCGCTAAGTATCCGTCGTTGTCTCCCGGCTACAGCCAGTTGAGGGAAATGGCATGGAAGAGGTCGTCGGTTCGATCCCGACCAGGTCCACCAAATCCTTCAGCGATTTCGGTGTTTGATTCCTCGCATTCTGCCTTTGTTTCTTCTCTGATAGCTTTCCACTACCACCGAAGCAGGTTGGGTTACGAGCCCGAAAACTGTGCGCGGATGCTGACTGACACGCCGCAAGATGAACATTTCACGGTCACGCATCCACCAATCTCGGGCAACCAAACTTCATTCTTAGCACCGCAGCTTCGACAGCGCATCTGCGCGGGCGATGGTTCGCCATATTGTTCGAGTACGCTTTGCAAATAAATTTCCAGCGGCTCAAGTCCGACAGACGCCCGCAATTCGTCCACGCGATCGGGATCGCGTAGACGGCAGGCAATAAAACGTCGGTCTCGCGCCGTCGTTTGCGTTCCGTAAATCTGCTCCTTGCCCTCTGCCAGCAATACGCGATCGGTGAGATGCGCCAGATCCGCCGGTAAAGCTTCGCCACGAGCAACTGCCTCTTGCATCAGCATCTGACATCCTCGCTGGAAAGAAGGGTGGCGGTCGGCGTGTTGCGCGAGTATCCATGCGGCGTGCGCACCCTCGTCGCCAACCAAGCTGACGCCGGGCCAGCCGATTTCATTGACTACTTTCTCCAGCCACTTTGTATTTTCATCATCGATGCAGAGCAATTGATCGTACGCTTCGCGATGACCCGTAAGCAGCGCCGCTCGCAGGTTCTGGTCCGTATCTCGACGGATCAGCAGTTCTCTGAGGAGATCGGGGCGGGAGATGTCCGGCGCGTCATTCTTTGGCAGACTCGCGCGGCTAAGCATATCCGAGCTCATTGGCGATGGCGACGGTGCAGTTCCAGAGGCGCGCATCATCGATCCAGCCGGCGGGAGGCTCAAGCGAAGGGGCCGGCTGTACAGGACGAAGACCGGGGTTCCGCAGGAATTCCGGATCAAGTCCACCCGTGACTCCACTGCCGCGAGGCCCTTCGCACGCAAAGGGTGACTCTTCCGGACGCATCATGGCCGTAATTGCGTCATCGTCAGCACGGAGCCCAAGCCATGCTGCAATGCTCGCAAGCGCGGAGCGAGGACTACCCAGAATGTCTTCTCCCTTAATACGGACGTAACGGTCTGGGGAAAGTGAAGCAGCGAAACTCAGAATCCGTTGTTGGGTTGCGACCCAGCCAGCGATGCCCAACATAGGTTGTCCCGCCATTGTGTAACCGGGAAATCTTCGGAGCAGATGATCCTGCAGAGATTTCTGAGTGGAGACAGGATGACGAGTCAGGTGTAGATATTTTGCCCGGGGATAAGCTGAAGATAACCGTCTGAGCGCCTCATCGGATTCCACGTTTTCTGGAGATTTCTCGATACCCCTGCGAGGCGAGTGAAAAGCTAAAAGAAAATCAAGCACATCGGCTCCCGACCAGTGCTTTCGCTGACGAAGCCAGGTTTGAGCTTCATTAAGCGAGGCAATTTCTTGTCCGCCGAATACAAATTGCGCGACCGCACGAACTAATCCCGGGCTTCGATGCCTGGCACCTCGCCTGCGCCAATATTCAGGTAACGATCCTTCCAAATCTCCAACGGTGGCGTAGGCAAAAAGCTTGAGTTCAGGAAAGCCCACCATTTCCGGGTGCTGGCCGATCATCGCCGTAATCACCGAGGAGTAAGAACGAGGTGTCGCTAGCAGGAATACCGGTTCGAACCGGTCAGGGTCGCGAGGAACACCCTCGGGGTTGGGCGACGACATTCCAGTCGGATCGTTGAGGTTTCCGCCAGGACGGACCGATCTGGTTACGAGGACCGCCATGTCAATGAATCTGCGGAGCCATCACCGGGCCGTCGCTCGTGGTCGTTGTTTGTACAGCCTCCATCAGCAGATACACGTTATCGCTCAGAAAGCTCCGGCGCAGAGTAAACAGCCGTGCGGCCGCATCGTCGCAATATCCCCTTGCTGCCGCCTCGTTCAGAGGTGAGCGGTCACCGTGTTCGAATGCCTCGGATGAAATCTCTACCAACTGGAACAACTTTTCATTGCTTTCGGCAGTAAGAGCACGTAGGGCTGTCCGATAAGTATCTGTTCCCTTCAACCCGCGAACGAGCCTGGCAATTGTCTCCAGTTCATCCCAAGCGTAGTTCAGGTGGTGCGAGAGTCCCTCATTATGAATCCACGCTCGCGCAGTCTGACTGAGAAGCCGATGATATTCATTCAAGCGCAGGTCATTGAAGACGTAATCCGGATGCGTGAGGTCGCCTCGCAGACGTCCTTCTTTGGCGAGCTGATCGCGGATTGGCGTGCCCCCATAGGGCAACATGCGGCAGAAAGTGGCTGCCGCCGAACCGTCCCCAGTGATCTCTCGAAGAAAGCCGACGTTCTGACGGACCGATTCGAAGGTGCTGGAAGGGTCAAACAACATGAAACCATATGAGAAGAGAATCCCCAGATCTTTCAAAGTTCGAACTGCCTTGAGATTGCCTTCGACGGTCATCTCTTTGTTCAACACTTCCAGGCCGTCTTCAACGCCCGACTCAATACCCATGTAGACAAGGAACAGACCCGCATCACGCAAGCGAATGAAAAGCTCGGCATCGACATACTCGCCGCGACAGCTGATCTTCCAGACGGTATCGTCAGCGAGTCCGCTCTCGTGGAAGCGGTCGATCATCTCGGTCGCCCAGCGGCGTCCAGGATTCCCCCACAGAGGAAAATCATCATCCTGGAAGAGAAAAACGCGGACGCCGTGCTCTTTGTGGAGTTGTTGCATCTCCTCAATCACCTTGACAGGTTTCCGCACGCGCACGACTTTGCCCGGAGCTGTTCGGTAGAAAGTGTGAATAGAACAAAAGGAACAGCGACGCGCACAGCCCCGGCTGGCGAGGACGGGGAGAGTCGGGAAACCGCCAATCTGTTCAGGTTCGTATGGACGATAAGGAAATGGAAGTGTGTCGAGATCAGGAACCAGTGGCCGGGCCTCAGTGACGATAACTTCGCCTTTGCGCGAGTACGCAATTCCCGCACTGTCGTGCCAGTCCCGTCCGCTGCTCAGTCGATCGACGAGTTCCAGCAAAGTAACTTCACCCTCGTAGCGCACAACGCTATCGATCTCAGGAAAGTTCTGCAAAAGTTCGTCGTGGCAGAGGCTCGGATAGTGGCCACCGATTGTGAAATGACTCCGCATGCCTACATTCCGGAGATGGGTGGCCACACGACGAAACTGGGGAAGGAAGTACTGAAAGATGAGCGAGAAGCCAACAACGAGCGGAGGCCGCGCACACAACCGCGACGCAATCTTCTCCGGGCCATCGCGGACGTCAATCATTTCCACCGTTCGGCCATGCTCCTGGAGCACGGCCGCAAGGTATCCCATCCCAAGATTGCCCTGATCTTGATACCCAACGAGTGCAACATCGACACCACGGCGCCCAGCGTCGCTAGAGTCTCCGTATGAGGATGTTTGGCTCGCGGGTCCTACCCTAGCCACGACCAGCCGCGACGATCTTTGCAGCCTTCGCGGCTCCATCGGAGATGTTGCGATAGACGTTGGCGACGGTCTCCAACCGGGTGGCGAGCAGTTGCGCACGAATAGCGGGATCGCCTTCGAACACCAAAAACTCCATGCCAATCGGGTCGGTTGCCGGACAGTGAGTACTCAAAATCCTGCTGAGGAAATTTAATTCTTCACTTTTTTCGAAGAGTCCCACGGTAGTTTCTCCTTTGGCGAACGATAAGAAACCCTTGGGTTCGATATGGGCCGAGAAAAACAGGGTTGCGAAAATTAAAGACGAAAGAGGCGGACTTTGCGAGGGGCCTACAAACTGGCGGCGATTTTAAGCCGGTCCTTTTGTGAAGTCAAGAAGTGTTTACCGACGGTGGCGCCTCAATTAAAAACGAGACACGTACCGACAAGGGTTCTTAGGAATACTTGAACTGGGCCGTAGATTGACCGGGCTTTAGCGTCGTCTGACCACAACGATCATAAAGGTGCCCGGCTTCGCCTTCGGACGTTCGCCCGCCTTTGCTTCCTCAAACTCCGACGTTGGCAAATAAATTTTGTGCTCGGCCGCATCGACATCCATCGTCCTGGCGCCGGGAGCGGTCGTTACGGTCTGCACGATGTCGAACTTGCCATTTTTCTCCTCGGCTACGTTGAGGTTACCGTCCCGGCAGCTCGCGAAGGCCTGGTGGCCATCCCAGCGGGTTGCATCCACTCCGGCGCCGATGGGAAGGTCAGCCAGCACCTTGCCGTCATCGGTGCTCATCACAATCATCTCCTGCGGTTTGCGGCATCCAACAAAAAGTCGGTGCTTCACGGGATCGATCGACAGGCCGACCGGTGAACCTCCGGGCGCGACCGGCCAGTGAGCCAGCACTTTCTTTCCTTTCAGATCCACCACGGCGATTTGATCCTTGTCTTCCAAATTGACGTATGCCTTTCCCGCACCGTCCGCCGCCAAGAACTCCGGTTTGCCGCCAAGATCGATCGATTCAATCTTGGCCGTTTTCGGGTCGGCGTCTGCTTTAAGTGTGGCAAGCGCACCTGCATCGCCACAAGCAACAAGGACAAGCCCGGTGCTCTTGTCGTAGATGATTCCGTCGGCATCGTCTTTTGCAGCCACAGTTCCGAGGACTGCGCTGGTGTTGAGATCGAAAATCACGATTGAGCCGGCGCCATCAGTGATAAACCCGCGTCCGAACTCTGGGGCCAGCGCAACGCCGTGATTGTGCTTCTGGCCGGGGATGTCGGCGATCGTCTTTCCCGACTCGGCATCGATGACCATCGTGTGCGTGCTGCGCGGGATGTAAAGACGATGATGCTGGGGGTCGACAGTGGCGTAATCGTAGCCGCCTTCGCCGCCGATGTGGAAGGTCTTTTCGACGGCCCATGTGCCTTGGGCGAGGACTCGTCCGCTAAGAGTTAAGGTGACAATTGCGATGAGTAAGCGCACAGATAGATTCCTTAAGCGCATCCGATCCTCCGGTGAGCGCGCCCTAGCTGATCCGGCAGGCGCGAAACTGATGCGGATCACATTAGCTGTTGAACATGAAAGGAACCTGAAGGTGGGAAAATCAGTTCATGTTCAACAAATCCGGAATCACCGAATTACATACCGCAATGCACGAGCGATTGGATCTCTTGCTGCAACATGTCGCGACCGTGCCTGATGAACTCCGTCACAAACCTGTTTCAGGATTCGGCCATCCATCCATTTGGAAGCAGCTTGTGCACATCCTGACCTGTGAGGAGGGATGGGTGCACGATTTGCAGAACAAGAGTTTTGCCGGCTGGAACGAAGAAGATTGCTCAACGATGGCAGACTTGCTAGCAGCTAAAGAGCGCATACGGGAGGCGACGCAAACTTATTTGGTCAATCTGACAGAAGAGCAACTGAACACAACACTTGCGGAGCGTCCCGTGGATTGGGGTGGTGAACTTCGCAGTCCTGCTTTTATCCTGCTGCACGTCATAACCCACGCATTTCACCACAAAGGTCAAGTTGTTGCGATGCTGCGAATTCACGGATACCCGGCACCCGACACAGATCTGCAGCAGGTATAGATTTGCCGAGAAATAACTAAGACCGCCGAAATTCGCTGAAGACTAGGTGTCGTTTGGACCTGTCAATTTTGACAGGTGGCCCAAGTACGCTGCTCCGATAACGTCTTGCCGCAGTGGGCCCATCTCAGTCTGTCCCAGTTTGGCTTAGGACAGGAACTCAGTAACCTTCGTCAAACCGAAGACTCCGGCCTCAAACGCGGCCGCAGTTCCTCATCTCTCGGGCCACAGGCGCTTCAACCCTATTGGTTGGTTGTTGATGTTTGGGTACGAAGACCATCTCGCGCGGAATCCCTTTCCGCAGATCGCATCTTCAGCCATCCAGCCTTACCCAATCCAGTCAACAGGCATGAACTGCACAAGAGAGGAGACTATTCTATGCACACCAATGGACGCCCGAAAGTTCTCGTTCACGTCGCTTTTCTGTTGGCAACAATCACATTGCTGCTGGTGACACCTCCGAATGCAACTGCCGGCACAAACAAGCATCCCTTATGCCAGGCGCTCGCGGCCGGGACCGCGTTCGCTTCCTCGGGGGCGCAAATGTGGTGCTTCGGCCCACAACCGAACGGACCGATCCCGCACATTCGCCGTTCCTTCCCGAAGACTGCAGGCACAGGGTTCTCGTCCAACAACGTGAACGCCGCCAGCTTCTCCGAAGATGTGACGAACAATGGAGAACGTGGGTCTGGCGAATCGGAAACTTCCATCGCGGCCTCGGGGAAATATGTGGTCGAAGGGTGGAACGACTCGACTGGCTTCTTCGCGCCATGTCCTTCGCCGGGAAATAAGGAAGAACTGAGCGGACTTGGCTTTTCCAGCAACATTGGGAAAACTTTCTCCGATCTCGGCGCACCCCCAAATGCTAACTGCGCTATTCGGAGATTAGACGGCGATCCGAGCATCGATGCATACGTAGTAGCTGGTGAAGTGCCCCCATTTGCTGTACCAATCCGGATGTGAGTCCTGGGTCGTTTTTTGGTTTAAGCGGGGATGAGGTCCGAAGCAGGGAACGGCGTTTGAGTCCCCTGCTCCGGCATCCTTATACTAGCTTTCCTCATGCCGTCATCTCCGCGGCTTTCCTTGCAAACTCTGCCGGCGGCAAGTAGTCCAACGAACTGTGCGGACGTTGCTGGTTGTAATCGAGCCGCCAGGGAACACCTACTTCTACTATGCCAGCCTCTATCCGTCGGTTACCGGCAGTGACTACAACGCAATTGCGATCAACGCGTGTCAGGTGCAACCTGGCTCCCCGGCAACTCTAAGCTGCGGGCAGCCGATCGTTGCGGCCGCCAGTACGGAATGCCAAAACGGCTTCTGCAGCTTCCTGGATAAGGAGTTCGTCACCATCGACGCAGGGCACGGAAGGCTCTATATCAGTTACACGGAATTTGGCATCACCTTTGGCTCACAGATCGAACTTGCAAGCTGCGACCTTGGTAACGCCTTTGGTGGTCCGGGACCGCTTGGTGGGACACCGGCAGTACCAGTTTGTGAAAATGGTTCGGCTGCCAGTTCTGTCACGCCACCGCCACCTTACTTGATCGTCGAACCCGCTGACCTCATTAACTTCTGCGAACTCGAGGGAGCTTACCCGGCGACCACCACGGGTGGGGACCTCTATGTCGCGAACGAGTTCAACTGGGGAGACGGCTGCGCTCAAGCACATCTCGAGCAGGTGGCGTACACTCCGCAAGCATGCCTTACCCTGCCGGCATCATCTTGCGGTCCGGCTGCGATGACCGAAATCCCGGTCATCTCGACCGACCTGACTATTATTCCCGGTTATAACCGAGGCGTAGGCAATGATTTTCCACGCATTGCGGTTAGCGACATGAAAGGAACGGTGAGCATTGTCTGGAATGACACGCGTTCGAATCCAATGGCAGACATTTTGCTGCAGAGTCTGCAACTCGTAAGCCTTGCCCCGGTACAGGTCGCACCAGTCAAACTGAACAATGACACGGGGATTGGCACGTTGCATTTCCTTCCTGCAGTGCGGAACACAGATGCAAACGGGCTTTTGAACGTCTCCTGGTACGATCGGCGCCGGAATCCGACCTCGGGAGACACTGATGTATACGCCGCGCTCATGGTAGACCCGACAACCACGAGCACGCCGAAATCCAATGTTCGCGTAACCAGCGTGCAATCGGACTGGCTGAGCGTTGGGTCGATCATTATTCCCAACTTCGGCGACTACACCGACAACTTCATCGATATATCAGGCTCGCTGCAGGGAATGTTTGTGGCGTGGTCCGATGGCCGTTACAACATCCCGCAACCGTTCGCAGCGCATCAGGGAGTGAAATAGATTCGAGTGAAACTGAGAGAATTTTTCGGGCTGGCAACCGCCTCATTGTCTGAGTTGCCCGCCCGTTTTTTGTATCCATTCTTAGTCCCACAGACTCCCAATTCTTCTAGTGGCGCACAATGGCGCTTCCAGCTCTCTTGCCACCGCTTAAGATGAAGTCTTTCCCCCCAAGATATAAGCCTATGAGTCCCGAAGAAGAAGTCGAGAGGATGAAGGCATTGTGTAGGCAGGTTGTCAGCGAGAAAGATCCTGCGAAGTTCTGCGCTCTTTTGGAAGAGCTCGATGTGTTGCTGAAGACGACCGAAGATCGCTTGAAGCCCCGTCAAACAGCCTAGCAAAGACAAACGTGGCCTGCCTAGCAACCGGCTCGCCGTGGCCGGCTTATGCCCTGCGCCCTCTGGTTACTTCACACCCATTTCTGGATTCCACGAACCCTGCAGCCGGCGTATATAGATGATCTGGCCGATGTGATACGCGTTGTGCATGGCGATGGTAGCGATAGTTGAAGCATCCTTCTCGAGGGTCTTTTCATCGGCGGACTCGACAAACTTTTCGAAATTCAGCATCACCTGATCGAGTTGCTGGACGGCATCACTCCAGCGCTTCGCATCGAAATCACTGAAGGTTTCGTCGTTCTTGCCGCTGTATTTGGCAGGTGTTTCACCCTTTAATTTGGCCAGTTCCTGAGCGTTCCAGAATGCAAGATGGTAGGCCAACTGGCCGACCGAGTGATTTCCGTGGCCATCGGTCCAACTTGCTTGCTCAGGCGTCACTCCTTGCACCGCAATGTTGGCGGGCACGAACCAATCTTTATTGGTGTGCGTCGCTTTTAGCTGTTCGAGCAAGAGATTCCTCAGCGTGAATGGCTTCTGCTCAGCTTTCTGATCTTGCGCAAAAGCGACGAAGGGCAGGCACAACAGAACGACAGCAATGGTTTTCCTCATAACGACCACCTCCGTGATGACGCAGAAGTGTACCTCAATGAGTTGCGGAGTTCGGTGATTTCAGACACGAGGGCGAGAACAAGCGGGAAAGTCTCCCGGCGTTGCCAATGGATATAACCAGGCTTCGAGAACCGCGAAGCGGAGCAGCCTCTTCTAGTGACAATTGAGACCTCATTAGCATCAGCCATTACTTCCGTGCTTGGAACATGAGTGCGCGACCGATAGAATAGTAGGTTTTCCATTGTGACGAGGACCGGCTTTGGTAGCTGACACCAGCTCCTGAATTCCCCCTCAAAATTACTTCTCATACAGGAGTCATACATGGCAAAGAAGCGCATCGGGATACTCACCGGAGGCGGCGACGTCCCCGGCCTGAACTCGGTTATCAAGTCGGTGGTTTATCGCGGAGCAGAAATCGGATGCGAAGTCGTCGGCATCCGCCGCGGCTGGGAAGGATTGACCCATGTCGATCTGAAGGACGCAGCCAGCAAGGCGCGGTACATCCTTCCTCTGGATCGCGACAATACGCGCGCCATCGACCGCACGGGCGGGACGTTTCTGCACAGCTCGCGCACCAATCCCACCAAGATGAAGAAAGTGCCTCCTGCCATGGAGGGGCAAAAGTTCGAACCTAAAGAATCGACCAAGAAGGGCGTGACCAGCACCGTATTTGATGTGACACCCGGAGTGCTGAAGAACATCGAAACATTGGGCCTCGACTACCTGATCGCGATTGGTGGCGACGACACCTTGAGTTATGCGGCGGAGCTCGATCGCCACGGGATGAAGGTAATCGCCGTGCCGAAGACCATGGACAACGACGTCCGCAACACCGAATACTGCATCGGATTCTCGACAGCAATCACGCGCGCCATGGATGCGATCGACCGCCAACGCACCACGGTTGGATCACACGAGCGCATCGGCATTTTCCGCGTGTTCGGCCGCGACGCCGGCTACACGGCTCTCTACACCGCGTACGTCACCACGGTGCGTTGCTGCATTCCTGAATACAAGGTCGAACTCAAACACCTGATCGAGCTGCTCATCGAGGACAAGCGCCACAACCCAAGCAACTACTCGCTTGTTATTCTCTCGGAAGGCGCCGAATGGCAGGGCTACAAGGTGAAGGAATATGGAGAACCCGATGCATTCGGCCATCGCAAGAAAATGAGCGTCGCCGAAGATTTGAGCGATGAGATCAAGCGGACCACGGACGAAGAGACCGTAGTGAGCGATCTGACTTACGATCTGCGCTCCGGCAGTCCCGACTTCGTTGATCGCATGGTGGCCTTCACCTTCGCAGGCATGGCGATGGATGCGCTGGAAGAAGGCAAGTCCGGAGTAATGACCGCGATCAACGAAGGGCACTACGCCATGGAGCCGATTCCGGATCCGAAGCTAGGTCCGCGCAAGGTGGATATCGCATCGATGTACAATATCGAGCGATGCCGCCCGAAGTACGATCACAAGCTCGGCTTGCCGATCTTCTTGACGCGGCCGTAGTCAGTCGGTGACGTCGTTCGAGAACTTTCAACCGTTAAAAGAAAGTCCCCATCTCCTGGATAGAGATGGGGACTTTTCATTGTTTACGCGGCAGTTGCTTTCGTTAGTAGCTCGGCATTCTCTCGAAGCTCAGACTCCGCGTCGAGCCAGTCCTCTACATCATGACCGTCTCCTCGTTTTCGTTGCTCGTACAATTCGTACGCTCGCTTACGAATCCTCTCTTCCAGCAGAAGGGTCGAGTCGCGCAATTCAGCATGGTTCTTTGGCGTTACTTCAGCTTTCAAAATGGATCTCATCATGTTTGTCTCCATCGGAAATATGGTCGAAGGTGGTCTTCGCCGGCGCCAGGCTTGAGGAGTGAAATCCTTCGATGAGCCACTTTTCCGGTACTGCATGGAAGAGCAGATCATCGTTAGTGGCAAATTCAGCTCCGCAACAAGGGCAGGTAAACTCCCAGAGACCATTTGGATTTGACGCCTCGACCATTGCCGGTCGATACGCAATGACCATGGCGCCGCAATCTGGAAACGGACACGTAGTGCCCGCGGCTAACAACTCGGCTTCAAAGATCATGTCGTCATTCATATTCGGATTCCCCCTCTTTCCGAGACTCGTCGGTGGCGGCGGCCGTGCTGACCAGCGAACTTGACCCCATTCAGCAGCAGTCCGTCGTGACGATCCAGTGGAACGAAGCGAGGCGATTCGTTTTCACCTGGAGCTTTGTTCCGATGACTTACAACCTTGACTCCATTCATCCTGTCGATACGCAGTGTCATCTCCTGCGAGCAGTCGGGACAGAGCCAGTAGTACTCCGGTGTCGTGAGCCGCGATTGCGATCCGACCAGGTCGCTCTCGAGACGAAACAGAGTTCCCCACTCGAGGCGCCGGAAGCTCGCAAAACACGAAGGATTGGCACACTTAGCAAGCATCTTTACTCCAGATCTTGGAGACGAGGGCAAGAACGTAACCCGGTCCCCGGTGATGGGAACCAAGTCAAAACGCTGGACCTCAGTGACAAACGTGGCGTCCACAGCGATTCTGACGAACCAATGTCTTGATTCCCGTGCTCAATGATGTAGGGCTAAGGCCGGCCTGACGCGGAGACAACTTCTCCCGTCAAAGCACAGCGCTCTTCGTTAGGCCTAGGGGAATAGGTTTTTAAATCAGGAAAGTGCAGAGAATTGGCTGACGATTATCAGAAAACTGGACCAGAAATGAACGCTTAGAACCATGCACCAGGCGGGTGGGTCCAGAGGCCAGTTGCATCACCGATTCCGCAGGTAGTGAAGCGAAACGCACGGGAGGAACCAACGGCCGGACACGCGACAAGGATGGGGCAGCGAGAAAGACAGGCGTATCGGCCTCATTGAATCCGGTGTCTAGCGCATCCGCAGCGGGCATTACCATTAGCAGCGCCACGCTGACTGTGCAGATCGCCAAAATCCAACGAGAAGATCTCATGATACTGCCCTGATAATCCGGAGAATATATGGTCTTAAATTCGTTGTCAACGAAGAGGCAACTGACACTTCTAACTCGTGGATGAACATGGAGTTATGAAAAAACGTTGTCATCCTGATGGCGCCGTTCTTTGGCGCGGAGGACCCATGCAACTCTGCGTGTGAAACCGGTGCGGCCGGAGATTGCATAGGTCCTCCGGCCTGCAAAAAGCGCAGGCCATCAGGATGACAAGGATAGATGACTCAGAAGCCACTCTAGTGAACGACCAGCAGGTAGGTCGTGCCGAACAAAGTGGTGCTACTTTCACCGCCGAACATAATCAACTGCTGGCTGGCATAGTCATAGGCCATGCTGTGCGAGTCACGGGCGGTTGGGGTCTGCTGCGTGGTTAGCATGGTCCAGTCGCTTCCCGTCCAGACCCAAGTATCGTTCGTGCCGGAACTTCCACTGAACATAATGACCTCGCCCAGTTGCGGATCATAGGTGGCGGGAGTGTAGAAACTCCAGGGCGGTTGCATTGACGGGCTTTCCTCTGTCCAAGTAATGCCGTCCCAGGTCCACGTGTTGACAGGATTGACGTCGGCAAGCCCGCCGAAGATGACGACCTTGCGGTGGGCCAGGTCATTGGCGACGACGGCGGCGCCGCGAGCCGTAATCCAGGTTGCCGGATTTCTCTTCTTCCAGTTCGTTCCTGTCCATTGCCACGTGATGTCCTGATAGAACATGCCATCGTAGCCGCCGACCATTTCTGCATGGCCGTTCAGAGGATCGGTGAACATCATTGGCAGAGTTACCGGTGTAGGCTTCGCCGTCGGATTGGCCTGCGTCCAGGTCTGCGCTGCGCCATCCCAGATCCAGGTGTCTCCTAGATACTGCGAGCCGTTGAAGCCGCCAAACATGACGATCTTCTTGAGCTGGACGTCGTATGACATCGCCGCCGCGGTTCGCGCAGGAGGCGCAACCGGCGGGTTCAGTTGTACCCAGGTCTTGTTTTTGAAGATCCAGGTGTCGTTCTTGTAGGTGCTGCCATCGTAGCCACCGAAGAGAACAAGATCTTTCGCGGCTGGGTCGTAGGCCATGGGCGCATTCACGCGCGCGGAGGGGTGAGACTTCAAATTAAGTTGGACCCAGGTATCTGTTGCGGCTGAAGCGAGTTGGGCAAATAACACGATCGATACGAAAGCTGCAGCCGCACGGCTGCAGCGGACAATACGATTGGGCATGGGGTCTCCTTAGTTCGGATGGGACAGCTTGCGAAAACGCTGAAGTCTTATAACACGAAGGGGAAGCGCGAAAATAGAGACAAATGGCTCCATTTCAGGCGTAATAGTACATAACAAGACAGTTTGGGGTTGATATCTTTTACGGTGTTAAAGTTATGATTCCGGTTCCCGCGTGATCATGTACGTATGCTCCGCGTACTGTGTGGTCAAAGTCTTAGGCTCGCACATAACGTGTTCAGTCTGACGCTCCAGCAGGGCCGAGGTCAGTGACGTATGAACATGGAGTTGTGAAAGAAACCTTGTCATCCTGATGGCGCCGTTCTTTGGCGCCGGAGGACCTATGCAACTCTGCCGGCAGCGTGCGTGCAGACCGGGATTGCATAGGTCCTCCGGCCCGCAAAAAGCGTAGGCCATCAGGATGACAAATGGGCGCTGCACTGCCTCGGCATCCGGCTAGACATTTTTGCCGTAATTTTCACAGCCTCTTGTGACATCCGTCACATCTTTTCGTTCCCTACAGGACTAGTCTTTTCCGTTTTCCCAGTTTCTCTCCGAGCAGACATTCCACGTTGAGGCCTTCCCATGTATAGGAGAAGTGCTGCATGTCTGCTCCTGGTGTTATTCGTTTTGACCGCGTCGTTGGCGGGTCAGACAGACCGGCAAGTCCGATCGTCCGAAGCGCTCCCAGACTTTCCTATCCGGCTTCCGCAACATCCTGAAACGCCGGCGTCCCCCCTTCATAATTCCCTGCGTCGGCCCGTCTTGTGTAGGGATTCTCCCGCCCTTCCCCAAATCTCGGGCGCGGCCGGGACGATCTTTTCGGGAACCGTGACACGGATCGATCACCACGCGACTACTAGCGGGGCGCCGGTCGAGACGGTCTCGGTTACGTTTCATGTGGAGAGCGCCATTCGCGGCGTTATGCCCGGCGAGGATCTCAGCATCTCGCAGTGGATCGGCCTGTGGTCCGCTGGACAGCGTTATCGCGTGGGCGAGCGCGTACTGCTTTTCTTGTATCCGCGGAGCAAGCTGGGACTCACCAGTTGCGTGGGTGGCCAGATAGGACGCTTCGCGGTCGACACCCGGGGACGCGTGTTGCTGTCATCCCGGCATCTCTCTGCTTTCCGTACAGACCCCGTCCTCGGTGGGAGGTCGCGAGTTCCTCTTCGCGACTTCGCCTTGGCGGTGCGACGGGCCGGTGAGGAGGAATAGGCGTGAAGAAAGAGGTGACCATGACAACAGACATGGCATTTACCGTGCGCTATTTCCTCCTCAGACTGGCGGTTGCGGCTGCGATCGTACTGTTATTCGCATTGTCGTCGCGAGCGGGCGGTCCGAAATATGTGGCTGGATCCAGCTACTTTGATCCTTCGACCACTGGACAGCCGGTGACGTGGCCGAACGGCGTGATCAGTTATTACACCGATCGAGGCGATCTTAGCCCTCAGTTGCCCAATACCTCAGCCAACAGTTTCGTCGCAAGCGCATTCAATGTTTGGACGTCCGTTCCCACCGCGGCCATCGCGGCTACCAGTGGCGGCTCATTGGCCGAGGACGTGAATGGAACGAACGTTTACAGAAATGCCGACGGCTCGATTTCTGTGCCCTCCGATATCCAATCCTCGGCGACCGGCACACCCGTTGGCATCGTCTACGACTATGACGGCTCCGTCACCGACGCCCTGCTGGGCCAAGGTGCTGGTGGCTCGAGCATGTGCTTTTTTAACGCCGTCTTCGGCGGAGACGATAACTTTGGCCAGCTTGCCGCTTACCAGCACGCCCTGATTGTTATCAACGGCCAATGCGCACAGCAGTCCTCGCAACTGAATGACGTCGAATACCGCCTGGTGCGCGTGATCGGCAATGTGCTCGGCCTCGGCTGGTCGCAACTTAATCTGAATGTGATCACCGGAGCGCCGCATCCGACCGCCGACGACTACGCCGGGTTCCCGGTGATGCACTTCAGCGATCCGATGAATTGCGTCCCGATCACGCTGTGCTATTCCAATGCATATCAGCTCGCGATGGACGACGCGGCTGCGATCTCGCGGTTGTATCCGGTGACGTCACAGAATCAAAGCAATTTCCCCGGCAAGCAGATCTTCTCCGCCGCCACCGCACGAATTCATGGATCGGTCTATTTCACCGATGCCCATGGCAACGCAACTCAGCCTATGCAGGGCGTAAATGTCGTCGCTCGGTGGATTGATCCCAATACCGGCCAACCCTCGCACCGATATGTAATTTCTTCGGTCTCTGGATTTTTGTTCACGGGCAATGCAGGCAATCCCATCACCGGATTCACCGACGTGATGGGGAATCCATACTCGGATTGGGGATCCCCCAACTCGAGCGTCGAAGGATTTTTTGACCTGGCTGGCCTGGCACCGCCGGGCGGCAGTGCGCAGTATCAATTGAGCATCGAGGCCCTCGATCCCAAATGGTCGGCCGGAGTCGGCTCGTATTCGCCGGGTCCGGTCGCGCCATCGGGTTCTTTTGCGCCGATCACAATCAAGGTGACGCAAGGGAGCGATATCGAGCAGGACATTCTGATGGTCAGCAATGCGCAACCAGTGCCGCATATCGCGACATCGTGGAGTACGCCTGCCCCCTTACCGGCGAGCGGCGACTGGAACTCATCGTTTTCCAGCTATGGGGACATGAGCTACTTTTTAGTCCCGGCACAGGCCAACCGGACTTTGTCGGTGGGGGTCACCGCTCTCGATGAATCGAGCTACGCCAGCGTGAGCAAAGCGCAGCCGATTATTGGCATGTGGTCGGCACTCGATCCACCGGGCACCGCGCCCCCGGTCTATACGCCATCTCCGTTCAATGCCCTACCGTTCGCACTCACTCGCCTCGATGTGGTCGTGAATACCGGAGGGAGTTTTATCGTTGGACTTTCTGACCTTCGCGGTGACGGACGTCCCGACTATCGTTATCACGCGCACTTTCTTTATGCGGACTCGGTATCGCCATCCCGCATTCCGGTTGGTGGCGCGCCCGTTCTCGTTCAGGGAATCGGATTTGCTCCAGGATTTACTTCAACCATCGGATCGTCGAGCGTACCGCAACTCGCGACCAGTTCCACACAATTGACTCTGTCCGCACCTACGCATGGCGATGGCGTACAAAACATCACTGTCACCGATCCGGTGAGCGGCGCCTCGAGCACCATGACCAATGCGCTCATCTATGGAGCAGCGGCCACCGACAACATTGTCTTGCTGTCTGGTCTGAACCCCTCGACGTCGGTCGGCGTGCCCGCACAGAATCCTCTGATCGTGCGTGTGCTTGCTTCGGATGGAATCACTCCAGTCAGCGGTGCGACGATCGGATGGACAGCTTCGAGCAACGTTCAACTCTCAGCGTGCGGAGGAGCGCAATCTTGCACTGTCACCAGCGATCAGAGCGGCTACGCCACTACCTGGCTGACGCCGATTGCGGTTGGCGTCGCCAACATCACTGCCACCCTGGCGCCGGGTGTGTACAGTCCGTCGAAATCTGTGGCCGCGACTCTGAATGCAGTCCAGTCCTCAACCGATATCGGCTTGCTCAACTCGCAGGTATGGATTTCTCAAGGCGCAACCGTGGGAGTTCCCATCACGGCGCGGGTGCTCAGCAACGGCTCTCCACGCAGTAATGTCCAGGTGAATTTCAGCATCGTGCTTGGCTCGGGAACTCTGAGCGCAGGCAGCGCGCAGACCAACTCGGGCGGATACGCTTCGGTCACGCTCAACGTCACTCAAGTCAATGCCGCCCTACGAGTCAGCGCATGTGTGGCTCCGTCGAATGCTCCCTGCAGCTTGTTTTAGGCGAACGTCGTGCCGCTTGCGCAGCAAGTGCTTCTGCCTGTTTCAGGAGGAGGACAGATCTCGACGGGACAGGCATTTCAGCCGGTAATTGTCCGCGTGACGGACTCTTCCTCTCCTCCTAATCCGGTAATGGCCGCTCCGATCAACTTCCTCATGACTGTGCTTCGGGTAGCGGAGAACTCGGGCAACGATGGGCGGAATCCGATGCCGGTAATTCTGAAAGTCAGCCAGACAGCCACGACTACGGACTTTAACGGATTCGCCAACATCGTCCCGTCGCCATCAGGCTTCAGCGCGCCGGTCGAAGTCGATGTGTACGTTACGGCTGGAGTATCCGCGAGTCTCGATTATCCGCTGCAGGTCTTGCAGGCCCCGCCGCGGCAGAGCTCTCCGCCGGGAACCAAGGCCCCTCCCCAGAGCCAGCATCGGCTGCGCGTGGCGACGGTGCCATGGGAATCGCGGTAAGCGCGATTGGAATGACAACCGTCGGCGGGAGGCCGCGGAGTCGGTAATGTTTCTTTCGCCCCTTCAGGGCTTCTCGATCATTATGAAAGTGCTACACTCACCCATTTGTCGAGGTGATCCCGTTCCTGCGCGGTCTTCTTTCCACGCTGTTAATTCTTCCGTTTGTGTTGTCGGTGGCAGGTCAAGCTAAACATCCTTGACGGATGAACATGAGTTGTAGACGAACACTGTCATCCTGATGGCGCCGTTCTTTGGCGCCGGAGGACCCATGCAACCCTGCCTGCTGCGCTTGTGCCGACGGGGATTGCATAGGTCCTCCGGCCTGCAAAAAGCGCAGGCCATCAGGATGACAAGTTATTAGAATATTTTTCCCACAGCTTGCGCTGTGGGCTGCATTCTTTCGCCGCTTCGCGGCTTGGGCTTATTCCTCGCTTGGCGAAGGGCGGTTGCCAACATCGAAGGTTGCGGTTCGCAGCGAGATTTCAGAAACCGCGCTACGTTGGTGAACAGCCGATCACGGCTGTGCCCACGCAAACCTTACTAAGGTCGAGGGCCGCAGTTGAAGGTCCGCGATCCAATTGCTGGAAGCCTGACGGCCGGCCTCATTTCGTCCACCGATCCACCCAGTCGTTGACGGTCTTGTACCAGAGCTGCGAGTTCTGGGGTTTAAGCACCCAGTGGCCTTCGTCGGGGAAGTAGAGCATCTCCGAGGGCACACCGAGCATTTGCAGCGTCGTGAAGAGCTGCAGGCCTTCACTCACATCGAGCCGGTAGTCGCGCTGCCCGTGGATGACCAGCGTCGGTGTCTTGAAATTCTTTGCATACTGGTGCGGCGACCACAAGATGTAGCTTTCGCGATTTTCGTAGGGCGTGCCTTTGAACTCCCAGTTGTTGAACCAGAGTTCCTCGGTCGATCCCCAGGCCGACTCGGCATTGAACATGCCGTCATGCGATACCAGGCACTTGAAGCGGTCGGTGTGCCCGAGGATCCAGTTGATGGCGTATCCGCCGTAGCTCGCGCCCAGCGCGCACTCGCGCGTCTTGTCGATGAATGGATAGGTTTGCTCGGCGTAGTCGAGGCCTTTCATCAAGTCTTCGTAGGGAGCGCCGCCCCAGTCCCCGTTGATCGCGTCGATGAACTTCTGCCCGTAGCCGGTCGAGCCATGGAAGTTGATCATGATGACGACGTATCCGCTGGGCGTCGCGGAAGTTGGTGACGCGAAGAGCTCGGGATTCCAGCGATACGACCAGTCATCTCCCCAGGCGCCCTGCGGGCCGCCGTGGATGAGGAACTTCACGGGATATTTCTTGTGCTCGTCAAAGTTCGGCGGCTTTACGATTGTGCCTTCAACTTCATCGCCCTTCGCTCCGCGAAATGAGAAGGCCTCGCCATCCGACATGTCGATTTGTGAGAGCAGTTGATCGTTGACGTGCGTGAGAGCTGCATCCTTGCTGAGGGAACAACTCTCGTGCCCCTTGTCCACGTTGCCGGTTCGGGCGGGGCATCCTTCCGCGGTTGCATCCGCCGTGTAGATTTCAACCGGAGCTTTGAGTGACATGCGCGAGAACACCAGCTTCTTGCCGCCGGCGACCACGGCTATGTCATCGTCGTAGCCGTAAACTAGTGTGCGGACTGCCGGCACCTTGGCATCGATCGGGCCCACTGCATAGATCAGCGAATGCCGCATGTGCTCTGAGGCGAAGTAAATCGTCTTGGAGTCGGGCGACCATGTGAATGTTCCTACCCATTGATCGAAATCGGGCGCGAGGTCTCTCTTCTCGCCGGTCTTGCGGTCGTAGAGCATGAGGCGGAAGCGATCGCTCTCGTATCCGGGACGCTGCTGGGCGCGGTAGGCGATGTAGCGTCCGTCGGGCGAATAGAGCGGCGAGGTGTCGCTGGCCGGATTGTCGGCGGTGATGTTCTTCGCCGACCCTCCGCTGACCGAGACGATCCACAAATCGTTATTCGTCGAAGCCGCAGGATTCTTGTCGCGATTCGAGGCGTAGCAGATCTCGTGGCCGTCGGGTGAGAAGGCATAGTCATCCTGCCCTCCAAGCGAGAAGACAGGCGAATCGTAGTCGCCGGGCGTGAGATCGCGTGGAGGTGCTGCTGCAAAACCGAAAGTGTCATATTGCCGGCCTGCGCTATCAGTTCGAGTTGCGACCGGCGCAGGAACTCCGACGACGAAAATGTGTGTTCGCTTACCCTCCTTGTATGAGTTCCAATGACGATAGAGCAAGTGCGTGAGGATCTGAGCTTTGATTTTCGATTTCTCCGCTTCTTCCAGTTTCTTCGCGTTACAGATCTCTGCCTCCGGCGCGCCGTCGCACTCTGGATAGACATCCGACGTGAACAGAATGTTCTTTCCATCCGGAGACCAGAGTTCACCGCTTGCCTCTGTCGCGATCGAGGTCAGCTTGTGAGCGCCTGCCACTTTCGCGTCGGCACCATCAAAGTCGGCGATCCAAACCTGGGATCCACCGTCTTTCGTCGACAAGAACGCAAACCGCTTCCCATCCGGCGCCCAGCGCGGGCGGTCAGCGTCCAGATCGGCGATAATCTCTTTTTCCTGGCCTCCGGCGGTTGGCACGATCCAGATATGCGGCGTTTTGGTGTTGGCGGCGAGGTCGACATCAACCACGCTGAAGATCACCCACTTGCCGTCGGGCGAGACCTGCGGATCGCCGACACGCTTGAGCTTCATCATGTCTTCGAAGGTGAAAGGATGTTTGGCCTGGCTAAGAGCGGGGACTACCAGCGCAAGAGTAAAGAGCGCGAGAAGAACACGGCGCATGAAGGGACCTCCTCGACAAACGGATGAGTGTAGCACTTCCCTAGCCTGTCATCCTGATGGCCTGCGCTTTTTGCAGGCCGGAGGACCTGTGCAATCCCGGTCTGCACGAACACTGCAAGCCGAGTTGCATGGGTCTTCCGGCGCCAAAAGCGGCGTCATCAGGATGACAAGGCTTTTCCCATAGCTCAATGTTTATCGTGAAGGACACTTGGCTTGACTTGCCACCAACAACCCAAACGGAAGAATTACAAGCGCGAGAAGAAAACCGCGCATGAGAGGAACCTCGATGAACGGTACCGCCCCATGCCTGTCATCCTGATGGCCCGCGCTTTTTGCGGGCCGGAGGACCTATGCAAATCCCGGTCTACGCGAGCGCTGCAAGCCGAGTTGCATAGGTCCTCCGGCGCCAAAAAACGGCGCCATCAGGATGACAAGGTTTTTCCACAACCTCATGTTCATCCGTCACAGACCTCGGCCTCGCTTGGGCGTCACACTCGAGACACTATGCGCGAGCCTAAGACTTACTTCGTTTACATCATGTCCAATCGCTCGAAGACTCTCTACACCGTGATTACAGGTAATCTCATTGGGCGAGTGCGGCGGCACAAGGCAGGCTTCGGATCGAGATTCACATCAAAATACAAACTTGATCGGCTTGTGTACTTCGAGCGATTCGAAGATGTGCACAAAGCGATCGAACGCGAGAAGGAGATCAAACGGTGGCTGCGAATCAAGAAGATCGCGTTGATTGTGTCGGTCAATCCGGCGTGGCGCGACTTGAGTCTGGAATGGTTTGAGCATCATCCGTTTGAGCCGGACGCGGAGGCAATGCAACGCCGCCTGTCATCCTGATGGCCTGCGCTTTTTGCAGGCCGGAGGACCGATGCAATCCCCGTCGGTGCAATCGCTGCCAGCGAGTTGCATGGGTCCTCCGGCGCCAAAAAACGGCGCCATCAGGATGACAGCGGCTGGTGTGCTGCACGCAGGAATTGGGCCGGACTACGGTTTTGCTCTTTCGCCGAAGATTGATGTTCCGACCCGCACGCATGTAGAGCCTTCTTCAATGGCGACTTCGAAGTCGTGTGACATGCCCAATGAAAGCACATCCATGCGGATTGCGGAAAGCTTGCGCGCGGCGATTGTATCGCGCAGTTCGCGCAACTTGCGGAAGTACGGACGGGCGCCCTCAGGATCATTGCTGTAGGGGGGTACCGTCATGAGTCCGCGAAATTCAAGGGCCTCGAGGCGAGGGGCGACTTTTAGCAGGTTTTCAAGTTCCTCGGAGCCGAAACCAACTCCGCTTTTGGCCTCTTCTCCTCCGACGTTGACTTCAATCAAGACCGCCATCTTCTTCTCGGATGCTGTGGCGGCTGCATTCAATTTCTCCGCCAATTTCACCGAGTCGACAGAATCAACGGCGCTGAACAGTTCCACCGCCTTGGCGGCCTTATTAGTCTGCAGATGGCCGATCATGTGCCATTCAGCGCCGTTCAGATCGGCGAGCACGCTGGCCTTGCCCGCGAACTCCTGCACGCGATTCTCGCCGAAGAGCCTCAGGCCGGCTTCGTAGGCTTCGCGAATTCGTTCCGGCGGGTGGGTTTTGGTGACCGCCATTAGCGCGATTTCATCCGCCCGCCGCCCAGCTCGTCTTGCGGCGTTGGCGATTCGTTCGCGGGTCTGCGCAGTGTTTTCTGAGATCGACACTTTAAAACCATAAACCACCAAGGACACTAAGTGACACGAAGGAAACAGAGGTCCTTCGTGTTACTTCGTGTCCTTGGTGGTGAAACTCCTACATGATCGCCGTCGGCGGGGCCGGTTCATCCGGACTACCAGCATTGGCTAGCGGTACTCGGATCATCACCAAAACGAGCACGACCAGGGCCGCGACTGCCATCCAGATCGAGGGCGTCCAGTGAACGAGCGTGACATCTTTTCCCGAGCCGACAAGACCGGCGATCACCAGGCCGCAGAGCGCTTCTCCGGCGATTAGGCCCGATGCCGTGAGAACACCGGCATTGTCTACTCGCGCTTTCTGCGCATCGTTGAAGCCGCGGCGGTCGCGAAGTTTGTCGGTGGCCCAGCGGATGATACCGCCGACAAAAATGGCGAATGTGGTGCCCAACGGCAAGTACATGCCGACGGAGAAGAGCATCACGCTTTTGACTTCGATCATGATCATCGCGATACCGAGCACAATGCCGACCACAACCAGCGGCCATGCCATATCGCCACCGACAATGCCTTTGGAAAGCATCGCCATCAGGCCCGCTTGGGGAGCTGGAAGTGCGTTGCTTCCGAAGTGATACGCCTTGTCGAGGTAGGCCAGTGGAAAGAACAGAACCAGCGACGCAACCACGATCCCGAAGAGATCGCCAATCTGCATCTTGGCCGGGGTTCCACCGAGGATGTGCCCGACCTTAAGATCCTGCAACATTTCGCCGGCCACGGCAGAGGACACGCATACGACGGCTGCCACTCCCAATACCGCCGCCACTCCCCCAATTCCCTGAACTCCCAGTGCGACCATCAGCAGCGCAGCGATGACAAGGGTACAGAGCGTCAGCCCCGATACCGGATTATTCGACGATCCGATCATTCCCACCAGATTTCCCGACACTGCTGCGAAGAAAAATCCGACGACGATCATCACCCCTGCCGCTACCAAGGATCCCGACAACACTTTCGAACTGCTCAGCCCGCCAGCGCCAGCGATGAAGTAGTAATAAAGGATGACCATGGCAACGAAGACCAGCGCTACTCCGGCGAAGATTGCCTTCGAGGGAAGATCGCGCTCAGTGCGGTTTGTCGCCGCGTGCGCCGCGGCGGACTTCTTCAGGTCCGAAATCGCCCGGGCCATGCCGACTGCAAGCTGCTTGCGCATTTTAAAGAGGGTGTAAGTCGCGCCCACGAGCATGCCTCCAACGGCAATCGGGCGCACAACCGAGTAATAGATCGCCCCGGCCAGCAGCGACCACGAGAGTGTTTGTCCAGCGGGCTGGGCCGCCTGAATGTAAGGTCCGATCGTGAAGGTTAGCAGCGGGACCAGCAGTCCCCAGGCGAGCAATCCTCCGGCAAAGTTCAGCGCTGCCAACCGCGGGCCAATGATATAACCGACGCCCAGATACGCCGGGCTGACGTCTGGCCCGGTGAATAGAGTCGTCCCGCCCGTGACAGTTGTGGTGACATTTGGATTCGTGCCGGTGCGCAACAACAGCTTTTTGCCCAATTCACTGATTCGAACGGGAAATGTATTGCTCGCGGAGAAGACGTTGACCGCGCCCAACAGATACATGAAGCCGCCGAATCCCATGTTGGCAAATAAGATCTTCGCGGCCTTTGCGCCCTGCTGCCCCGCCTTGTGGATCTGCGACGCTGCCACCGATTCTGGATAGGGCAGTTCAGGGTCTTCTACCATCACTCGGCGAAGCAATGTCACAAACAGAATGCCCAAGGTGCCGCCGATCACCATCAGAGCAACCGCTTTCCAATACTGGTCACGGGTGAGCCCCGGCCAGATTTCGGCCATGACAAAGGCGGGGATTGTGAACACAGCGCCGGCCGCGACCGATTCGCCGATCGATCCGACGGTTCGGGCGATGTTTTCTTCGAGCAGCGAGCCCCCCATCAGACGCAGCAACGCCATGCCGATCACCGCTGCCGGATAGGTTGCGGCGATCGTCATACCGGCCTTCAGCCCGAGATAGGCATTCGCCGAACCCAAGATCGCTGTCATCACCAGGCCGATCAGGAGGGCGCGAAGGGTGAATTCCTTCATCTCCATCGTTTCGGGGACGTAGGGCTTGTATTTCGTCTTTGTAGGAAGCTCTGTAGTGGGGCTGCTCATGGGCAGAATCCTTTTAGGGCGTGGGATGGGATTAAGGTCGTCTTCGTTGCCTCAAGGGGCACATTCCAAACAGGGGAACGGCGCACCTTAGCACGCGCCAAGGGGATGTGACAAGCGCGATTTCGCCGCCCGGGGATTACACTTCGGCACGGAACGTGCTGCCCAGTTCCTCCCCAAGCCCGAAATAATGCCGGAAGTTGTAAACGAGCGGCTGCCATTTGCCGGGATCAATATAGTGGTCCTTCAGGATGAAATCGTGGCGAACGTGAACTCTCAGAATTTCGACTTCGACCGCCGCTCCCCCGCCTAACTTCTGAAGTTTCGCGTCACCCTCGAGATGATGAATCTTGCGGACGACTGCTTCCATTTGAACTGGGCATTCTCGCACGCGAGGGGCTGAGACAACTTCGCTTCGCCAACAGCTGAAGCCTGCGGCTTGAAACTTGTCTTTCTCAAAACGGAATTTTTCCTGCTTGTCTTCGGGAACAGGATTGCGTCCGGTCAGAGGGGCCAATGTCTCTACTTGCCGCCACATTTCTGGTGAGGGAAGGTTTACAACACAGTCAGGACGCGTTCTCAGATTCTCCAGCGTTTTTGTGTCGGACAGCAGGCCGAGTGTGATCGTCCAGCCCAATGCCCAGAAAGAAGAGACCGGAGCAAGATTCGGCGAGCCATCTTCGTTGATCGAAGTGATCAACGCTACCGGCGTTCCGAAATAGAGAATCTTTGGACTGATGGTTACGAAGCCATTGTTATCAAGTACAGCTTGTGTATTCATAGGCAACTAGGATGAAGGTTTCGCTCAACCGGGATGGTCAAATTCAGGTTCAGGGATGTCCGCCCCGCTCTGCGATCAATTGCATCGCCGGCTTACTCGCCCAGTCGTGGCCGTGGTAACCCTGGCCGTGGAACTGCTCTCCCCACGCCAGCGGGGTGACATCGCGATATTCATGCATGGACTCATCCGGGACGAAATGGAGCTGCTTGCGGATCGAGGCGCGAGGGTTGGGATCGGCGCCATGATCCAGGAGCAGACGGGCGAATGCCCCGTCGCGCTGCCTTCCACATAAATAAGAATTGTTCACGACACAACAGAACAACGGAGTGTGACCGCCGAATCCGTCTGCATCGATCTCGGTCCGCGCATTCACGTCAGCGCCGTGTTCGATCAGCCAGCGGGCGATTTCGATCTCGTCGAACTCGACGCTGATATGAAGTAGTGTCGTCCCCGCCAGCGGAGTGCCATGCAGTCCGTAAGACAGGTCAGGACCACAGCCCAGTTCGAGCGGATAGATCTCCGCGAGAGGAAAAGTTCGGTTGGTCATTTGCGGATCACGATGCAAATGAGATTCAAGCAGATCAATGCGTCCGCGATGCACCGCCATTACGGGCGTATCAGGCAGTTGGATTCCGTGTTCCACAACCAGTTCCAGGCAACGATGCTTCCCTTTCGGGTAGCGCGAGTAGGTTTGGAGAAGTAAGGCCACAGGAGCGAGTCTATCGCCCTTGTCGTCGGCCAGTTCCGCACCGAGCTCCAGCAAGAATGTCATTCCGGCGTCATTCAGCGTCTCGCACGCTCCCAGAATCGATCCCGGCGCAGGCCGTGCTCCCATATCGTAGAGGCGCCTGGCTGTCTCGATCTTTCCTTGCAGGCAGGCGCGATCGAACGCATGTTGCACATCGGCGGCTCCCAACTCGTGCAACATTCGGATGATCGCATCCTGCCCCACATTGGCTGCATAGGACATCGGAGGTCCCCAGTTGCTGTCGGGCAAGCCACGAGCGGCCTCGTACAGCAGCTTGGGATTCTTAACAACCAGTTCGCGAACCGCCCGAACATCGCCCCGCCAGATTGCGTCGGTCATTCGGCAAGCGGTCACCAGCCGCGCCCAACTGGGCAGTCCATAGCTGCGAGCCAACACAAGCTGGGCATTGGCCAATTTCAATTCCGGCAGACCCGCAGCTTTGGGCTGGTGTTTACGGAGTTCAGCTACAGCCGCCGGTTCGTTGTCCCGGATGGCGCGTAGCAAATCCTTGGCTTGGTGCCGGAGTTGTTCAAGGTCAGGACGGACGGGAAAGTGACGATCGTGGAACTGCTTTGGCATAACGGACCTCCTTCTGGGTCGTGCCCGAGGTCCGCAGCGGCGGGCGAAAAGGAGATTCGTTAAAGCACTGATTTTTAAGGTATCTCAGGTGGACTCGGTCCTCTCCGCGGACGGGTGGCGTCCTGTAAGCCGATGCCAGTATACGCCCAATGCCAACTTGCGCCATGTACCTGAGGGGCGTTGCGAGAGACCGGGGAAGTGTAAAATAGTCTTAATCGTTTGGCCCTTTCGGATCTCCGTCATTTTTGAGGTGTCACGATGAGTAACTCCCCCGATTCCGGTTTTGCCCATACCTACATGTGCCATGACTGCGGTAGCGAAGTGGGGTTCCGTTCGCGTCGCCGCAACTTCCTGGAGCGGTATCTGCTGCCTATCATGCTGCTGCAGCCGGTGCGTTGCGGGGAGTGCTTCCGTCGCGATTATCGGCTGATTTTCACACCGGTACGGGACCGACTTTCCGACACGCCTCGCATAACCCCCGCCAAGCACGCGGCTACGGCCAATCGAAACGTTGCCTAGGAACGAGTAAGCCGCTTATACTGAGAGGCAGTAGCGGCCGCGGTTGCAAGTGTCCGCGGAGCCCTGAAGGAGGCCGTCTTCAGCAGTAGTGAGGACCGAATCCGGGCCACTCCGGCCAATCTTGCAGTAGTGAGCCCGAGTATTGCTTCCGGGGTCATCGGGCCGGTTCACCATCCAGGCTGGCTTCGTCGCACCGCAGAAGGTCTCTTCTCAGTACTATTTCCGTCCGATTGCCGTCTTTGCGGCTTGCCATTGCTCAATATCTCCCGGTTGCCCGTCTGCCCGGAGTGCCTCGCTTCGATCGAACCCATCCGTGGAAAAGTCTGCTCAATCTGCGGCGAGAGAGTGCTGTCGTCATATGCCGTTTGCGATGACGACGACTTCCGCAGATGCCCAATATGCCGTCGAATCGACCGTCCTTTTGAGCGCGCCGCCGCTTACGGGAGTTATGACGGTGGTTTGCGGGAACTGATACACCTGCTGAAATTTCACGGCGTAAAACCTGCCGCGGACGTGCTGGGCCGGATGCTCGGCGAGGCCATCGGAAAGCTGGATCTTGTGGACAAGGCCCTTGTCATTCCGGTGCCGCTTTATCGAGCGAAGCGGCGGCAGCGAGGCTTCAACCAAGCGGAACTGATTGCGCGAGCCGCGATCAAGTCCTCCGCGGCGCATGAGCGGCTGCAACTCGCTCCCGACGCTTTGCTGCGTACTCGCGATACTCATTCCCAGATCGGCCTGACCAGCCATCAGCGCCGCGAGAACCTACGTGGAGCTTTCGCCGTGGTGCGTGCCGCAAAAGTCACTGGCCGCGAGGTGCTTCTTGTGGATGATGTCTATACCACGGGAACAACGGCGTCGGAGTGTGCCCGCGTATTGCGCCGTGCCGGCGCCTCCAAAGTGTGGGTCGCCACAGTGGCACGCACGCTCAAGCTGGCATCTAATATGGAAGGTTTCAAAGTTTCAGAGTTTCAAGGTTTCAAAGAAGTCCCAGAATCTGCTGAGCCGCTAGAGTCGGAACACCTTGAAACCTTGAAACTTTGAAACTCGATTTTATGTCCCTAAGGATGGAACACGACGGACCCCGATATGCCGCCGGCATGTACGCGCCGGCGGCACCGCATCGGCCCGGGGATGGCCACGCCCTGTTGGCGCCCGTTCTCGTGCTGAATGCTTCCTATGAGCCCATCAATGTGTGCGCGGCGCGCCGCGCGCTGGTGCTGGTGCTGAAGGGCGTGGCCATGACTGAGGAAGAGAACGGTCACTTTCTGCACTCCGCACGTGTCGCGATGCGGCTGCCGTCGGTGATTCGGCTGCTGGAGTATCGCCGCATCCCGCACCAGAGCCGTGCTTTGTCGCGAAAGAACATTCTGCTGCGCGACCGCAATACATGCCAGTATTGCGCTACGGTTCTGCCTTCTGGCGAACTGACGCTCGACCATGTAATCCCCCGCTCGCGCGGGGGTTCGTCTACTTGGGAAAATCTCGTCGCCTGCTGCCATCCCTGCAATCGGCGCAAGGGCAATCAATCCCCCGCAGAAGCTGGCATGAAGCTAATGCGCGAACCACGCGCCTTCAATCTCCACACCAGCCGCCACATCATGCGCCTCATGGGACGGTCTGACGATAAGTGGAGAAAGTATCTGTTTTATTAGAGTTCGAGGGTTTTGGGGTTGGGGTTAGGTTTCAAAGTTTCAAGGTTTCAACATTTCAAAGTGGAACCCCAGTTCTCCCCATTCTCAGAATTCCTTTGAGACCGACGTTCCTGCCATCTAGACTATCGTGTGGCCCGCTCCTATCGCGAATTCCTGGTTTGGCGGAAAGCTAAGTCTCTAGCTGTCCACATCTACCAAGGAACGGATGGCTTTCCAAGGTCAGAGCTATATGGTCTCACGTCTCAACTTAGACGGGCCGCAGTCTCAGTGGTGTCGAACATAGCCGAGGGGCAAGGAAGACTCACCTCAGGCGAATTCCTCCACTTTCTGGGACAAGCGCGAGGCTCTTTGCTGGAATTGGATAGTCAGCTTGAAATAGCGTACGACCTCGCGTATTTGGATTCACAACGACGCGTCTCGTTGGAAGCTATCAAGTTCTTGGACTGCTAAATAGCTTGATCGAGTCTCTGCGTCGAAGGCGAGTGGTTACACCTTGAAACTTTGAAACCTGCTACTGGGGCTTCTGCTGATCCGGCGGCTTCTGATCCGGCTTCTGTCCCGGCGCTCGCTGAACTTCTTTCCCCTCGTACAAGATCTTCACGTTGGAGCCGAACCGCTTGTAGTCTTCGTACTTCACGATCTCGCGGATGTGAACGTCTCCGATCTTGAAGTGCAGATCATCGTCTGCCTTCGTATAAACCGGGAACCAATACTGCCCATCGATCTGCTGCCGCCACGTCGTGAATTTGGGAAACAGGTTTTCCTGGTCGCCCCGTTTTTTGACTTCGTTGCACGGACGTCCATTGCACAGATCGGGAACTGTCTTGCCGTAGGTTTTCACGATCTGGAAATCTTTGTCGTCCACCCAGACGCGTCCCTGGAAATAGCGCTTCTTGCCTTCGATCTTCTTCGGTGCGAGGTCGAACACGTAGCAATGCAACTCGTCTTCCTGCTGCTGACCGACATAAAGAATGTTGTATTCGGGAATCTCCGCATCGGTAAGCACGAACGGCAACTTATGCCGGATGTCTTCAAGGTCCTCCTGCGACATCGCGATTCTTGACAAGCTGGATTGCGGCGCGAAAACCACGTTTTCCATGCGCTTGCCCTTGTCGTCGAAAAGGACGTCGAATACTTCGTGATACTCGCCGTCCACGGTCTCACCATCGACGGTCTGCACCTTAACGTCCTGCCGGAACGTGTATTGGTCACGTGCCTTCGCAAACTCAGTCTCCTTCGCGGCAAAGCGCTTGATGATCTCGTCGGGCGTGGTGTCTTTGGGCTGGGCGGTATCCAGCGGACCTTCCTGAGCGAGGGCAGATGGACCCAGTCCGCAAGCCAGTAGCACGAGGCAGAGCAGAAAACGGAGCTTCATTTGTTTAGTTTATCGGAATCCGGACTATGGTTGTGATGCACTCCGACGCCGCCGCGTTAGCTAGAACGTGAGGGGAAGACGGGCAGATACCGCGGCGACCCTTCCCTCCAACCCCTCTCCGCTCAGTGAGGCTGGAGGGAGGGTGCTGCAGTTCTGCCGCACTCTTGGATGCCCTCCCGCATAGGAGGTTGCCGGGGAAGAAGGTTTAGAAAAG
>Ga0126379_10000183_pt1 | contig 31811 bp, 56 predicted proteins | sample PanSoiMetPlot_24_FD_92640 | JGI IMG/M metagenome (GOLD analysis project Ga0126379, IMG submission 92640) | Tropical forest soil microbial communities from Panama - MetaG Plot_24 | ecosystem: Environmental > Terrestrial > Soil > Tropical forest > Bulk soil | place: Panama | collected 2016-02-17
CCACGCTGCTAACGCGTTGGCGCGAGTGAGCCAGTTCGGCTCTCCCTCAGAAAAAGCGAGAGTGCGGGCTGCGGTCCGGCGCAAGTATCCGTCGATGGGCAAGAAGTAGCCCCCAGGCCGATGGCTCAGCGGCCTGGGGGCTCGCGCCAGCGTCTCTGGGTCTCGCGCAGGAGTGGGCTCGCGTGGTGGATCTGGTCCTCGCACTGGATGCGGCTCGCGCCCCAACGGTGGGGCTCACACAACTTATGGCTCGCGCATCGATCAAGGTACTCACCCGAAATGTGGCTCGCACTACAGCCTTGGGTCTCGCGAGAGATATGGCTCACGCAATCGTCCAGGTGCTCGCGGAGGTTGTGGCTCGCGCTCCTGTTACGGTGCTCGCCTTGGGGGCGGCTCGCGTACGAATCCTGGTGCTCACGCCTCTCCTGGCTCGCGCTCTCATCGTGGTGCTCGCCGTGCGATCGGCTCGCGCTGATCCTGTGGTGCTCGCAAGGAGGTGGGCTCGCGCGGCAGCGTGGGGTCTCGCTGAGATCATGGCTCGCGTCGCATCCTTGGGTCTCGCTACCAGGCTGGCTCGCGCTCTGAAGATGGATCTCGCCACTACAGTGGCTCGCGCCTCCGTGATGGTGCTCACTGGAGTCAGGGCTCGCTCATCTCCTTTGGTGCTCGTCCTCGGCCAGGCTCGCTCGAAGGTCTTGGGGCTCGTGTCACCTCTGGGTCGCGCGGGTCAGATGGTACTCGCCGTGGGTGTGGCTCGCGCCTCCGTGATGGTGCTCGTCTCGGTGATGGCTCGCGCAGGACGATTGGGGCTCGCTCGGATCTCGGCTCGCGCTTCCCGTATGGGGCCCGCTTCTACGATGGCTCGCGCACTTGTCATGGGGCTCGCTGCAACGCTGGCTCGCGCTCTGTCTTTGGTTCGCGCTGGGTGGTCGGCTCGCGCACCCGTAAAGGGACTCGTCTCACGTCTGGCTCGCGTACTTCGGCTGGTGCTCGCCTACGATTGGGCTCGCGCGGGTGGCGTGGGTCCCGTGTCCTCCAGGGCTCGCGCTTCGACAACGGGTCGCGCATCATGCATGGCTCGCGCTCCTCTGTTGGCGCCCTCCTTCGTCTTGGCTCGCGCAGCAATCTAGGTACTCGCCCATTGTTTGGCTCGCGCGAGCGCCATGGTGCTCACACACCTGATGGCTCGCGTCCTGATGGTGGGACTCGCACAGCTTACGGCTCGCGCGGATCAGATGGTGCTCGCCGCTCGGCAGGCTCGCGCGGATGCTAGGGTGCTCGCATGCTCATGGGCTCGCGCCTATGCTTGGGGGCTCGCCATTCGTCGGGCTCGCGCGGTTCACTGGGTGCTCACTGTGGATCCGGCTCGCGCCCCTTTATGGGGACTCGCGTCGTACACGGCTCGCGCCGGTGACCTGGTGCTCGCGATGAGCGTGGCTCGCGCAGCATTCGTGGGGCTCGCCTAGCTGTCGGCTGCACCTCCAGACCGCCCGTCCCTGAGGTCCCGTTCGCGGGCGGCCTGGGCCTCCTCCAGCCCAGGGATCAGGTCGGCGTGGGGGGCCGGGATCAGGTCGACGTGGGCCAGGTGGCTGACCACGTACGGCACGGGCGGCAGCTCGCCGTGAGCGATGAAGAACCCGACCTCGTAGTAGTGGGAGAGGAACAGCTTGACGGCGTACCGCCTGGCACGAGCATGGATGTGCCCGGGCGGCAGCTTGCCCACGCTGTACGCCTTGTACGCCTCGGTCGTCCGGCGGATCTTGCGGGTCGCCAGGATCGCCTCGGCCTGCTCGCGGAACAGGTCGCCCTCGTTACGGGCGATCTCGATCGCCTTGCGGCTGGCGTACACCTTGCCGTAGATGTCGTTCTTGTTGCCCTGGACCTTGACGAAGCTCTCGCCAGCCTTGTAGCAGATGACCTTCAGGCTGGCGTTCCAGGGCCGCTTCTCGTTGGGCTCCCACTTCGAGGTCGGGTCGAGTCCGGCGAACCGCCAGATCTGGCCGACCGTGCGCTTCTCACCCGGCTGGACGTGGGCCAGCAGGCCGGCCGTCAGGACCGGACCGATCCCGGTGATGGATCTCAGCCAGCTCCCCAGGCCGGTCGGCTCGGCCCGCCCGAACACGTCCAGGCCGCGCCGGATCTCCAGCTCGATCAGGTCGAAGGAGAAGTTGGCCCAGCCCAGCAGGCTCTCGGGCTCGGGCTCGGGCTGGGCCCGCAAGAGCGCCTTGACCTGGTTACCTGAGGCGATCCGGTAGCGCTGGGCCTCGTAGTACAGGTCCACCAGGTACCGCACTTCCTGCAGGCTGAGGGTCGCGGCTGCCTTGCGGAGATCACGGGACAGGCGGGTCATCGGGTTCGGAAAGGTGTACTCGCGGGGGTCTCTGACGAGCCCCTCCAGCTCGTCGAAGTCGGGCTCTTCGGGCATCTGACGCATCAGCATCTCCTCAGAAGTGATCGTGGGGTAGCCGCTAGCGGGCGCCCAGTACGAACAGGACGCCATCGAGCAGGCCGAAGAAGGCGTGGGCGAACGTGTACCCGAACAGCGCGGCCAGGGCGTACCCGAGCGGCATGACGACCAGGACGTGTACGGTCAGTACGACGACCAGCAGCACGAGCCGCAGCATGCACTCCCCGACGATGTGCAGCCAGGGCCGGCGCTCAGGCTCGTTGGCGAAGTAGGCGTCCACCCAGGGGTGGACGGGGTCACGCTCCTCAATCATGGGGGTCTCCTCTCAGTTGGACAGGTCAGGGTTGATCTGATCCTCGGCAACGGCGCGGCGAGCCTCGGTACGCGCGCGCTCGTCGATCTTGGCGCGCTCGATCCGCAAGGCCATCAGCACCTGGCCGATCAGCGCCTCGGGCGTGCTGATGCGTTCCAGCACCTTCATCAGGGCCTCGTCGCCCTCGGCAGCACCGGCCGCCTCCAGCAAGAAACTGGCGACCTCGCGGGCTTTGGCGGGCGTGATCAGAAAGGGCGGCAGGTTGTGGACGCGGACCTGCACCAGGCCGCGCTTGGTGGCGGCGACGTACAGGGCGTCGACCTCGATCAGTGGGGTCTCAGGTGACACGATCGTAAAACTCCATCCCGCGAAAGCCGGTTGTCTCGGGATTCCAGGTCAGCGTGACCAGGCCGCTCTCGCCGTTGCGGTTCTTGGCGACCTCGACGTCGGCCAGGCCGGTCCGCTCGGTCTCCTTGTCGTAGTACTCGTCGCGATACAGGAACAGGATCACGTCGGCATCCTGCTCCAGGCTGCCGGACTCCCTGAGGTCCGAGAACTGGGGCCGCTTGTCGGCCCGCTTGTCAACGTCGCGGTTGAGCTGTGAGACGGCCAGGACGACCACGCCCAGGTCTCTGGCCAGCGCCTTCAGGGCCTTCGAGATCGCCGTCACCTCGCCGTAGCGGTTGTCGTTCCGTGTCGGCAGGAGCTGCAGGTGGTCGACCACCACGATGTCGAGCCCCTGGGTGCGGGCCAGTCGCCGCGCCTTGGAGCGGATCATGGCGATGTCCTGCTCGTTGCTCTCGTCGATGTAGACATCGGTCATCGCCAGCCGCTCCTGGGCCAGCGACAGGGCGCTGAGCTGACTGTCGGTAAACCGCCCGCGCTTGGAGACGAGCTGCAGCGACACGCCCGAGTGCATCGCGCTCAGGCGGTCGCCCAGCGCTCGGGCCGACATCTCGGGACTGAAGATCGCCACCTTCAGTCCGAACGCCAGCGCCGAGGCCGACGTCAGCGCCAGCATCAGGCTGCTCTTGCCCATCGACGGACGAGCCGCCAGCAGCACCAGGTCGCCTCGGGTGAAGCCGCCCCCGAGCACCCGATCGAGATCGCGGTAGGTGGTCGGCAGCAGCCCAACCGACACGAGCTGCTCGGGGTCGAGCGTCTCTCTTGCCGCCAGCCGCTCGCGCTGCTCGATCAGCACGTCCGTCAGTGGGATCAGGTCGTCGGGCGTCGCCGAGGCGTCGACCTCGGCCAGGAGCTGCTCGGCCGTCGCCATCGCCCGCTCGGGCGTCACCTGGTTGGCGAACCCCAGCCCCGCGATCTTGCCGCCGGCCGAGATCAGCCGCCGCATGAACGCGTGGTCCGCGACCGTCCTGGCGTACTGTTCGGCGTGGATCGGCGTCGGCACGGCGCCCACCAGGCCGGACAGGTAGCTGGTGCCGCCGACCGAGTCGAGCTGCTCGCGCCGCTGCAGCTCGTCGAGCAGGGTCATGTAGTCGACCGGCTCATCGCGCTCGGCCAGGACCAGCATGGCACCGTAGATGGTGCCGTTGCGCTCGTGGTAGAAGTCGCGGACCGCCAGGATCGGGGCGATCCGCAGGATCACCTCACGGTCCAGCAGGCACGAGCCCAGGACGGCCTCCTCGGCCTGCTCGGACTGGGGCGGCAGCCGCTCCGCCTGGCTGTTGTACCGCGTGTTGTTGGTCGTCATTGGGGGGTCTCCTTTGCCCGCGCGAGGGTGCCAGAACGGCGTAGCGCGCGGCGGCATGCGCGTGCAGCTCGGGCCCCAGACCAATGCCGTCGAGCAGCTCCTCGGCCAGGCTCTGCCAGTCGAGCCGAGGGGCACAGCCGGCCAGGAAGAGCAGCCGATCGGTATCCCAGTCGTCCAGCTCCAGCGCACAGGCCAGGGCCAGGGCGGCCCTGGGCCGTAGCCCAGGGATCAGGCCGCGCTCGATGTCTCGGATGTCGGACGAGCTGCGGGTGGTGGTGCGGCTGGCCAGCCCGTTAGCGGTCAGCCCCAGGCGGGTGCGGTGGTGGGCCACCAGCGACCCGAAGGTGTGACGGTCGGTCTTCAACACGGCGGGCCTCCGGCCGTTGCGGCGGCCGTCTCCAGCAGCTCGGCGATGGCCCGTTCGGTCGCGGCGGAGACGGCCTGTGGCAGCTCGACGACGGCCTGGGTCCAGGCCATCTGCCAGTCGACCCGTCCGGCGAACCCGAACGCGTAGAGCAGGCGATCGCCGTCATCGACGTCCAGCCCCAGCGCCTCACACAGGCGCAGCACGACGTCCCGTGAGGGGCTGTGCCGCCCCAGTTTGCGCTCGATCCGATTGACGTAGGCCGGGTCGATGTGGGCGATGCGGGCGAGCTGATTCTGGGACAGACCGGCCTGGAGCCGCAGGCGAGTCAGCAGGCGCGGTCCGCTGGGCACGTCCTCGTGGATCTCCTGTTGTGGCGTCGTGAGCGGGGCGGACGACACCTGGATCATGGCGGTGGCCTCCTCGTGGCCTGCGCGCTGGCGTCTCGAAGCCGCGCCTCGGGGCGAGCGCGGAGTATGGCGATCATACCGCCGTGCACGCAGTGGCGGGCCGCCAGCACCTGCGAGCGAACCTCGGTCAACGTCATCCGCCAGCCGAGCGCGCCCAGCCAGTCGGCCCCGTCCTCGGTCCGCTCGGCCTCCTGGTCCAGGTGCTCGGCCAGCTCGCCCAGGCCGTCGTACAGCTCCGTCAGGGTCGCGTCCAGGTGATCCAGGTAGGCGCTCGGGCCGGACGGCCCATCAGCGGACAGGCTGGGGGGTGGCATGCGATGACTCCGCGTCAAGGCGGTCCAGCAGGTAGGTGGCCGCCATCGCCAGGGTGAACACGTCGGCCCGCTCGACCAGCTCTGTCGGCAGGTCGGGCAGATCAGTCGCGAGCTGCCGACGGACGGCGTTGGTGTCGAGCGACGTATCGCGGGCGGGTGAACGGGTGGATCTGAAGCGGTTGGCCATGGGTCTCCTCGGGGTCTCAGGTGGTCTCGACGCGCAGGACTTCGAGCACAGCGCCGATGTCGGCCAGCATCCAGGCCAGGCTCTCGATCTGCTCGTTGGCCTGCACCAGCAGCGGGCGAGGGTCGTCGGGCTCGGGCGGGCTCGTGAAGGTGATGCTGCACACGAACTCAGCGGAAGCCATCAGGATCCCTTGAACAGCCGTTCAAGCAGGTCGGTCCGACCGTCCTCCAGCTCGTCGTAGATGGCGTCGACCAGCGGGCGCGACTCGTACCCCAGCAGCTTGATCGAGACGGTGCGATTGTGGTCGTCGCCGTAGGCCAGCAGGGCATGCCCGTCCGGGAAGACGCGCCGCAGCTCCTCGAAGTCGGCAGCCGTGAAGGTCAGCGTATCCTGGCCGCTCCGCAGCATCAGCATGGCGACGATCTCGGTGACCAGGCTCGGGTCGCCCCCGATGGTGTCGTTCATGACGACCGCTCCCCCTCGGACGTGACACGACGATCGTGCCGCAGGACGTAGCGGAGTGCGCGCTCGGTCTCGCCCAGGCCGAGGCGGGTGCCAATGCACAGCCCGCCGGCCAGCCCCAGCACGAAGCACAGGACGGTACTGGTCAGGCCCCAGGCCGGCACGACGGTGCCGACCAGGGCCGCCCAGATCAAGCAAGCAGCGGCGCCCACCAGCAGCCGACGGCGGGTCGTCATGATGGCCGCCAGGTGCCGCTCGAACGGGCGGCGGGGCAGCTCGGGCGCGGGCGGGAGCTGCTCCAGATCAATCCGCTCGGCCGCCGCGATGGTGCCGTTGCTGTGCTCGGGCATGGTCCCATGGAGGCGCTCGGTCATCCCGTTTGCTCCTGGAGACTGCTGCCTTCAGGCAGCAGAGGAATGGAGCGGCCCTGCAGGGCGCTCGATAACCAGATCTCAACTAACAGGCTGTACGATGTCCGGTGTCCTGGTCGTCCTCGTGCAATGGCTTCGGTCTCGTCAACGGTCGGCCAGCATGGAACAGCAGCATGGTGAGGGGCGACCCTCCGAGACCGCGAACGGATCTGGTCTCTCTGCTGTCTCCGGGTCGTCGCGGGCTGATCCACCCCGTCATGCGGCCCTCCGACAATCGGATAGGGGCCGGCAAGCATGCGTCGACCTTGAACGTAGGAGGGGCACCTTCCCTGCCTGCAAGCTGCTTCCTTCAGGGAGCAGTTCATGACCCCGTTGACTCCTGGTCAGTGTCGTCCTCGATGACATCGTAGACGATGGCTCCCAGCATCTCAGGTGCGACCGCGACCTGGGCGCCGCCCTCCTGGACGTAGTGGATCTGGTCGGCCCCGAGCTGCGGGATCGCCGCCACGGCCCTGCGCTGCAGCTCCAGCAGCCGCTCGTTCTCGGTGCGGTGGCGACGGCCCTCGTCGCGGATAGCCCGCGTGATCTCGCGCAGCCGCTCGATGTGCTCGGGCCTGGGCAGGTAGGCCACGTCGGTGGTGTAGCTGCGGCGGGTGCCGTCCTCGATCAGCACCACGTACGGCTCCAGCCGCCTGGGGTGGTGCTCGATCACGGTGCAGGGGATCACCCTGACCAGCGTGTCGTCGTCGGCGTCCTGACGGTGATAGTCGAGCTGATAGGCCGCGACCGGCACGACCAGGGCGCGGGCGCGGATCCGCTGGACGACGTTGTCGAAGTCGTTGCTGCGCAGGTCAGAGGATGATCCCTGGCCAGGGTGCGGGCGCAGCTTGGCCGTGAACTGGCGGGTCCTGGGCGAGAAGAAGATCGGCACGCCCAGCTCGATGTGCACCTGGACCTTGTCCGGCTGGTCGGCCTCGATCTCGATCGGCAGGTCGACCGGCTGGCCCCTGAAGGGCGGCGCGTAGCTCCTGCTACGGCTGTCAAACGACGGCATCGAGGGTCTCCTTGGGTGGGGGTGGGGTCGGCTGGGGCAGACGTCGTCGGACGTCCGCCAGCACGAGCAGGTAGAGCTGCAGAGCGCGGCGATGCTTGCAGCCGCCCTCGTGGCTGTACCGATCGGCGGGACAGGTACACGAGCGTGTGCTGACGGTGTAGGTGCCGCCCTCGGACGCCGGCAGCCTCCAGAGGATGGCGCCGGTCGGGCCCTTGAACGGCTCCCAGGCGGCACAGCCCTGCAGGGTCTCCAGGACCAGCGCGGCCTGGGGAGCCCGCGAGTGGGCCGCCTGGGAGACAGGCACGGGTTACTCCTTGCGCCAGCGGCGCAGGCGCTTGCGGCGGATCTGGATGTCGCCCGTGACGTACAGGGCAACGGCCGCGAAGATGACGATCAAGAGCAGGATCAGCAGCTCAACGTGGCTCACATGCCACCGCCGTCCATGCGCGTGGTCACGGCCCGCACGTGGTCGGCCGTGATATCTGTGAGGCCCAGTCGGCCGTTGTGGGCCGCCCGCGCCAGGCACGGCTCGCAGGTGCCGCAGTCGTCCGGGAACCACAAGAGTGGGTTCCTGGGGTCGAGCGGGATCTTGGTGGGGTTGTGGCAGGGGTGGGTCGACGGCAGCCCTGGCTCGGTCTCGAAGAGGATCTCGACGGGCCCACCGGCCAGGTCGATCGGCCTGGCCGAGCAGAACCAGGCTGGGACCCGCGCCAGGTCATCGTCTGAGGCGGCCCGGTGCAAGCAGGTGGTGATCTGCATCCTGAAGATCCGCTCGCGGCTGGGGTCGCCGCACGGGCCAACCAGGCGCCGCAGGAGGGCCCAGGACGCGGCCATCGTCTCGGCGGACCAGAGCGGCGTGGCGAGCCGCCCGCGCGAGAGCTGCGACGGCCTGGAGATGGAGGCGAGCCACACGGGCCGCCCACGCCAGGCGTCCGTTCACAGGTTGAACGAGAGGCCCAGCAGCGTGCCGTCCGCCAGGCTGGCCTCAGGCATCACGGGGTGACTCGCCTCGGTCAGGGGGTGCGCCAGCGCGCGCTCGCGCATGTCGGCGAAGACGCGATCCAGTTTGCTCATGCGGTTTGCTCCTTCTGTTTCCCTAGTCCTTGAGCCCGAGCGCCCTGGCCAGCTCCTGCTTCTTCCAGGCGCGCAGGACACGGCGGATGTGGCTCCCAATCTCGATCCGCACGCCGGGCTCGTTGGCGGAGCTGACGTGCAGCTCCAGATTCCGCTCGCGCAGCTCGGCCTCGATCAGCACGAGCAAGCCGATCGCTGACATCAGGGTGTACTCCTGGGATCCGGTCAGGTGAATGTTCGGGGTAGCCATCAGCGGGTCTCCAACGGCCAGGGCCAGAACAGTGGCCCCTGGCTGTGCGCGGGGGTGGGGGTGGGCGTGATCTCGCCCGGCGGGGTCACGCAGATGTGGCGGGTGCCAGTGGCGGCGTACGCCTGGGCCCGCGTGTCGACGGCGACGTCGATCCAGCCTGAGCTGCCGAGGTGGCCGCGATCGGCGACCCGATAGGTGCCGAGGCCGTCGATCTCGACGCGCGTGTCGAACGGCAGGTCGGGTGACGCGGCCACGATCGGCTCGCGGGTGGTGATCGGCGTGCCGTCGGCCGTCAGCGGGCCGAACTCGGACTTGACGTACCCTGTGACGTGGGCATCGTAACAGGTCCGCTCGGCCGACACGGGGTCGGCCGGCGGGCCAAACAGCGACAACACCACGGCCAGGAGCATCCTGGTCACGACGCCTTCCGCCGCTGCGGCAAACGGTCTGGCGACGGCTTGGACCTGGCACGGTGCTCGTCACAGCGTGCCGTACGGTCGCGGGTGTATTTCCCGCACACGTACGGCTGCCCGTCGGGCAGCTCTACGATCGCCTCACAGGTCCGCCCCCGTCGCCAGGTCCGTGCTCTGATACCCATAGGCTCTCCTCTGGTCGCGGTGGTTACTGGGCCTGGATCAGCTCGCGCTCGGTCGGCGGACGGTTGGGCGTGTCGCCGGCGGCGGCGCGGGCCCAGATGTCCTCGGGCCGCTGGCCGATCGGCTCGGTCCCAGGGATCAGGCTGCCGGCGCCGTAGAGCTGGATGGTGGTGTGCCCGTCATAGGGCGTGCCGGCCAGGCGGATCGGCGACCACTGGCCGTTGTGGCTCTGGACGGCCCTGGTGAACGAGATGTCGCGCCCCTCGTAGTAGGCGTTCCAGCAGGCGGCCGTGCGCCGCGCCATCCCAGGCCACTCGGAGACGGCCTTGGTCGCAAACCTGGCCAGGAAGTCCCTGAGGATGTAGTCGGGCTGGCCCCTGCGCAACCCATCGTTCGCGGCCACGGCGCGCCAGAAGGCGCTCGCCCGCTCGGGCTGGAACTTGGTAGTGATCAGGGCGACGCTGAAGATCGGGACGTTGGTGATCCGCTTGGTGGGCGGGTCCGGCTGGTGGCCGGTGTGCAGCGCCTGGAGCAGGGTACGGGCTGTCTCGACCCACTGCAGCACGTACGGCAGCCTGAACTGGATCGTGCCCGTGAAGCGCAGGTGGCGAGCCGACTGGAAGCCGGCCGCGAGCGTGCCGGCCGTGCGGGCGACGACCTCCTGCTCGCTCAGGGTCAGTCCGAGCCTTGACTCCAGGTCAAAGCCCTTGAGCTGGTCCTTCGTCATGCGGATCCGGTGGGAGTCCAACGTGGCGTACTCGGACGCCACCTCGTCCATATCGGCGACGTCGACCAGCGTGATGACGAACGGTATCTCGACACCGCTCGCGACGAGCGCGTGCAGCCTGGTGTAGCCGTTGACGAGAAACGTCTCGCCGCTCGGGATGCGGGCGAAGCGCAGCTCGGACAGGCGCCAGAGTCCCTTGACCATCTCGGTCTGGTACAGATGCATGCGCATCTCGGCCAGCCGCCGCTGGCGGGTGTAGGCACACTCCGACAGGATGCGGCGGGCCAGCTCAGGGCCGACGCTGAGCACGCCGGTGGCAACCGACGGCAGAACGGGTGACGGCGTCAGGGACGACAGGGCATCCACGGTCCTCTCCAGACTGGGGTACTGAGGCCGCGCGCTGGGCGCGACAACAGGCGGGTGGGTCAACACAGACATGGGATCTCCTTGCGGGTAGGGTAGCAGAATCTATCGACCAATGGTCAATAGCGGCATCACAGACGGGTCACATCAGCGGAGCGAGCCGGCGCCCTGGCGCACGGTGCCGAGCGGATCGGCGTTGCCGTTGCCCTGGTCCAGCCGCTTCAGGATGTCGGCGTATGAGCCGATCACGTCGCGGTACCAGTTGCGGGCCGGCGGCTCGCCGACCGGCGCCGCCAGCCAGACGCGGCAGAGGGCCTTGCCCCTGGCCGCGACCGGCTCGACCAGGACGACGTGCTCGGGATTGACGAGGATCAGGGTCTCGTGGTCATCCCCACTGGGGCAGCGGAGCTGGACGAAGCGGCTCATGGCTGCACCTCCGGATTGGCCTTCTTGAGACGGGTTGTCATCTCAGGGCTCCTTGGGCGCCGTGCCACGCCTGGCGGCCGTGCGGAACCGCCACCAGGCAGGGTGCCCCACCGCCGTGGCGGTTCCAGGTCGTCTCGCTCGGACGGCAGCAGCCGCGCAAGCAGTAGAAGACGTAGCAGCCGGCCAGGTCGTTGATGGCGCAGCCGATGTTGTGCGCCGCCCACGACTGCAGCGGGCGGTGGCCGGTCAGATACATCGAAAGCAGGTTGACGTGCATGGCGATCCGCTGGCCGATGGCAGCGCGCGTGACGTGGTGACGGGCCATCTCGGCCCGCAGGTTGTCGGGCGTCGGCATCAGGATGGGCTTGCTGTAGGCGGGCGGAGTGGGCTTAGCCAACGGGGGTCTCCTTCTCAGAGCGTGATCATCTCCTGGATGATCTCCTTGGCGCGGTCGAAGTCGAGCTGCTCGGGCGGTGTCGCCAGCATCGCCTTGAGGGCCAGCGGGATCAGCTCGCTCGTCTCGCGCCTGGGCGGCTGGGTGATCAGCTTCGACAGGCGGTGCTTGAGCTGCTCGTCGTAGCACAGCACGCGCAAGGTGGGGCGGCCCAGCATGTCCTGCCACTCGGAGAGCTGGCTCGGGTCCGCCACGTTGCAGAAGCACTCCATCCGCAGCGGCGGCGTGATCTCAACCACCAGCAGCAGCCGCAGGACGGGACCGTGCTCGGTCCCGTACAGCTCGTGGCTGACGTGAATCGAGATGGTGCCGCGCAGATCCTCGATGTCACGGGTGGCCAGCTTGGCGATCAGCACGGTGCCGTCGCTGCTATTGGTTGTGATCAAGCCGTACGGCTTGTCGGCCAGCCAGGCCGCCAGGGCCGGCGGCAAGGCGATCGCGTGGGTGGGGTTCATGCGGGGGTCTCCTTACGGCGGATGCCGGTGGGGGTGAGCTGCCCCTCCAGGCTGCGCTGCAGGCGGCGCAGGTAGATGTCGGTGTCCTCGATCGTCTCCAGGTGGTCAAGGGCGGCCTTCAGGACGCGGCCGTTGGCCGACCCAGGGCTCGGCTGGCTGGGCACGTACAGCCGCTCGGTCATCGCGTCAACGGCGATCCGCCTGGCCTCCGGCACGCGCCGCGCGCGCAGCACGTCGCGTAACAGGGCGGCGGCACTCGGTCTGGGCATGGGGGTCTCCTCTTGGGTATGCTGGTGGGGCAGCCGGCGGGCCGACCGCCCCTCGGTTATCTTCATGTGCAGATGCCCCGAGGGGCACTTACTTGTCTGTCGACTGCACCTCCTCAGGGCCGACGGTTCCTGGCCCTGGTCTGGTTGTCAAGGTCGATGTCGCGGTTCTGCAGCTTCCGGATCCGCCGCCGCATGATCTCCTCACGGCCGGGTGTCGGCTTCTGGGCGTACTGGGACGCCGCCAGCTCGTCGAGCGTGTGGCGCTCGGCGATCCCCTCCAGGCGGGCCATCTGGTCCTCCAGGCAGGGGATCGAGCAGTAGATGCCCAGCCGCATCTTGGGGACGGTCGGGCCGAGCTGACGGGACAGCAGGTACCAGCCGATCGGGATATCCAGGCTGCGCCGCTCGACACCGCAGGTGCGGCAGTAGTACAGACGGACGCCGGGCTCGTCGGCCCGCAGGCGTTCGCCCCGTTCCATCCGCTCCTTGGCGGCGTGTACCTGGCGGGGCGGGTCGGGACTGTGGTTGGGCATGCTCACGCCTCCTGGCTACGCTGGGCGACCAGCCGCTCACAGCGGCGGCAGGTCTTCAGCAGCATGTGGGATGCGATGAATCTCGCGCGGTAGACGGCCGTGGCCGGCTTGCCGCAGACGGTGGTGTAGGGCGGATCCTCGGCCGTCGGATGGTGATCCAGCAGCACGGCGTGCAGCCGGTTGCCCCAGCCGACGGTCGCCTCGTACGCGGTGGTATCAGTCACCATTCCTCCGCTCGTCCAGCTCGAAGCGGCCGGTCCTGAGGACTGCGTAGCCGTGCAGCCAGTCGTTGACCAGGACGCCGAAGCGATGCTGGCGCGAAATGCGCTGCCCGACGAACGCCCAGGGGATCTCGATCCCCAGGTACACGGCCAGATCGGGGTCGTACCAGGTCGGATCGATCGCCGTGCCGTCGGGCCGAACCACCCAGGCGTGCTCGCACGGGATGCCGCTGGAGCTGACGGCGAAGCCCTCGAAGTAGCGCAGGGACTTGTCGTCCATGACCAGGTAGACGGCGTTCTGGAAGCACAGCCTGTTGGTCATCTTGCGCAGGCCCTTCGGGCGCGGGGCGCCCAGGAACGGCTGGCCCTGGTCCAGCACCAGGGCGTACAGGCTGCTGTAGCGAAAGTCGGCCAGGGGCTTGATGATCTGCGTGACGCGCTCCAGGTAGTCGCGCAGGAAGGCGAGCTGACGGTTGTGGTACTCGGGGTCGGCACGGGCGGCCCGCACCTGGGCGCGGTAGTCGGGATCACGAAACGGGGTGGGCATCGGGGTCTCTCCTTGGGTAGATTCAGCGAGCGGATGGCCCGCTCCCAGGCCGCTGACCAGGGGTCAACGGCTAGGGGCCGAGTCAGTCCTCCTCGTCGTAGTCCAGGCGCTTCGTCTCGATACAGGTGAAGCACCACGGGCGGTTGTAGATCCGGTCGGCCCTGGTGGTGCGCCCCTGGTTGGGGGCGCAGCAGAGGGCCGTGTCGGAGTCCCGCTCGCTGTAGTGCAGCTCGCTGGTCTCGTCAGTCGCGCGGGTTTTGGTGACGCGCAGGGTCAGGGTCGACATGCTCAATCCTCCTCGTCCGGCATCCCGTCCAGGATGTCCTGGATGATGTCGGTGGCGTACTGGAGGCCGTCCAGCTCGCCGAGCAGCTTCATCTGGAACAGCTTGGCGCGGCTCTGCTTCGTGGCCTCGAACAGGGCCATCCGCTCGCGGCTCCGCTCCTGCAGCAGCTCCAGCAGGCCCTCCAGGTAGGCAGCGGCGGAGTGGTCGTCGCCCCGCAGGGTGAACGTGCGGCGCATTGCCATATCAGTCCTCCTCGTCGGCGAACACGATGTCCTGGCAGGTCTGGCACAGGCCGGAGATGCCCCACTCCCTGACCGACAGCTCGTCACGGAACGAGCTGCGGTCGACCGCGCCACCGCAGGTCGTGCAGGACGGGACGGCCGAACGGTGCGGCTTGCAGTCGCCGAGCTGCCGCACCCGCAGCACGATGTCGCCCTTGAAGCCGCAGGACATCTGGAGCGGGATCGTCCACTGCTGGCCAGGCTGGACCACCTCGTGGTCGTGCAGCATGTCGGACAGGAGCGTCAGGAGCGGCGCGATCGTCTCGCGGACGGCGTGCAGCCGCTGGCTGCTGGGCCCGTGGTGGTCGACCTCGGGCAGGTCGGTGGGGTGCTGATGACCATCGGTCATGGGGGTTACTCCTCGGATGTGACGTTGCTGACAGTGATGGCGCCGCCGATGGAGCGACCGCCGACGTTGGCCATGGCGCGGTACATCTGTCCGCGCAGGTGGTCGGTGCTGATCGTGACGGTCGCCCTGACCGTCTGCCAAACGCCGCCGATCTGGAGCTGCTCCTCGACGGTCAGGACGAGGTTGTCGCGCTTGATCTCGGACGAGCGGTAGTGCATGGGGGTCTCCTCCAGGGGATGAACGGGGGAGCCACGGACGGCTCCCCTGCGGCACTCAGCGCTTGATCTGGTGGGCACGGTCGTTGGGACCCTTGAACGGCCGGTCCTTGGGGCCCTTGATCGAGGCGGCCACGTCGATCACGCGGCCGTCGGCCAGGCGGCGGGTGTGGGCCCGCGACGGCCAGCGGCAGGACCAGTCGACCGCCTTGGGCTCGTAGCCCTTGGGGTAGCGGTAGTTGGCCTTGCGCCAGTCGACCACCTGGACGATCGGGCTGAGGTTGTGGCGCTCGGCCTGGCGCCTGGCGTCGCGCTCGACGCCGGAGCCGCCCCAGACCAGCACCCGCTGGCGCATCAGGTCGAACAGGATCGCGAGCAGCGCCACGGGCCAGATGTGGATCGCCTGGTCCCTGACGTCCGAGGCGTAGGTGTCGCGCACCCCCAGCACGTAGTCGTGCAGGGTCTGGCCGACGAACAGCTTCGGCTGGATCATCGGGACCAGCCCCAGCATCGGCTGCTCGTTACGAGTCCAGCCGAGCGAGTGGCCCTCGGTGAACGTGACGACGGCCAGGGCCGGCTGGCGCTGGGGCGGCCCCAGCTCCTGACCGTCGAGGCGCAGGGTCTCAACGCCGCCCCAGTAGATGGCGCGGGCGGTGCCGGCCAGGCTCGACGGCTCGTCCTCGCTCCAGACGTCGATCGGGTGCGGCAGCCACAACAGGCCGTTGGGGGTCGGCAGGTCGGTCAGGGCGAACGGCCGATGGACCACGGCCAGGGTCGGGTCACGAGCCAGGATGTACTGGCGCTGGAGGTAGTCGTACAGGTCGTTGGTGAGCGCGAACGGCTCGGCCTGGTGGACCTGATCGTAGAGCACCTCCTGGTACTTGCGGGCGAGCCGATTGCAGTGGTCGAGCAGCTCGCGACGGCCAGGGTACTGCGCCCGCAGGGTCGGGCTCTCCATGAAATAGGCGACGAGCGCCATCAGGCTGTCGGCCGAGTGGATGGCGCGCAGGACGGCGATCTTGCCGTCCAGCGCGTCGCGCCAGGGGGCGCGGGCCATGGGGGTCTCCTCTCAGAGCGCGCCCTGGGCGCGGTACTGGTCCAGCTCGGCCAGCGCCTTGGCCCGCTCGGCCGTGCCCAACGCACCTAGCAGGCTCGCCAGGGTCGAGCGCTGGCCGGTCGGGTCCAGCGTCTTCCAGAGGGCCAGGATCTGGTCGCGGGCGGTCGGGGCCGGCTCGGCCGACGGCGCGTCCACGATCACCAGGGCCGGCGTGTCGCCCTGGCCCATCCAGCCAGCCAGCAGGTCGTCGACCAGCGGCTTCGGGACGTCGCGCACCTCCAGCAGGGTGCCGTCGTTGGGCGCCAGCTCAGGGTGCCGCATCGAGCCGCCGTAGGACGGGAAGCCGCCGCTGAGCAGGATCACGCCCTGCCCCAGCCTGACCGTGTAGTCGCGGCCAGGGCGGGTGCAGATCTCGCGCCCGAACAGCCAGAGATCCTGGCCGCGCTCGAACCGATCGAGATCGAGCCGCACGGTCAGCAGCTCGGGCGCCTCGTCGGGCTCGGCCAGCGGATCCTGGCCGTAGATCTGCAGGCAGAGGTCCCTGACGCGGCGGGCATCGCGGACGTCGAACCGCCAGGTCTTGGTCAGGCTGTTCCAGCGCCCACCGATCGCCCTGGCGCGGCTCGGCAGGTCCGGGTGGTAGGGGGACGTCAGCTTGAGCTGCTTGGTGCCGTCCTGTAACGGCTGCTCTACAAGGGTCAACGGTACGGTCGCCATGGGGGTCTCCTCGGGTAGATTCAGCGGGTCGTCGGGCCCGCTCGCAGGCCATTGACGCTCGGTCAGTGGCTAGCGGCCGGGTCAGGCAAACAGGTCGCAGGCGCAGTCGTCCATCAGACAGGGCCCGCACTGGGGGTGGATGGCGATCGAGTGGCCGCAGCGTCCGCAGTCGGGCGCCGACGGGGCCGGACTGGGGTAGCGGTGGGCCAGGCAGCGGCGGCGCTGGACGCGGGCGGCCCAGGCCGCGTCGGTCGGGTCCTCCAGGTTGAGCGTCCCCTGGTACGGGCAGCCGCAGGCCTGGGTGATGATCAGGTGGGTAGCAGCCATGGGGTCTCCTCTCAGCTCGTGCAGTGGTTGGCGTGGAACGTCCGGAACGCCCGAGAGATCGCGATCTCGGCCCGATCGAGCCCCTTCCAGACGTCCTCGTTCTCGGGCGGCTGGTCGCCGCCCGGGCAGAAGTACGCCAGCTCCTGCTCGATGTACTCGCGGAGCTGACGGGCGATCAACTGGTTCTGGAGGCGCTGGAGCGTGGTCATCGGAGTCTCCTCCAGGATGAACGGGGGTCCGTGCACGGACCCCCTGCGGGTAGCTAGCCTAGCGGGCGGCGCCCCGCGCGGGAGACACCTCCGGCTCCCAGTCGTCGTCGTCGAGTACCTGCTCGGTGGCCCGACGGACGGCGGCCGGCTGCACGTCGACCTCGAAGTCGTCCGGCAGGGCGGTGGCGGCGGGGCGGCGGACCATGCCCTGCAGTACCTCGACGTCCTCGGCGAAGCCCAGGCCGGCCGCCAGGCGGGCGGCGTCCTTCGAGATCACCTGCTGGGACAGCCTGGAGCGGTTCGGGTCGTCGAGCAGCTCGGACGTGAGCCCTGACCGCTCCTGGGCCTGGTCCAGGTCCATCAGGGTCAGGCGTGCCTCGGCGCCCAGCGCCTGCAGCACCCGCTTCAGATCCTCGGGGCTGCGTTTGGTGGAGTCGGTGTCGAGCAGGCGCCGCAGCTCGTCGCGGTTGGCCTGGAACGAGCCGTCCGTCGGCGACCAGAAGTCCAGCATGTCGGCGGCCTTGAGCATGTCACTGAGCGCCTTCGAGCTGTTGCGTCCGATCTTCCCATCCGGCCGCCCCTGGATGACCGCCAGGGCCGCCGTCACGGCATCGAACACCTGGCCCTGCACCTGGGCCTGGACCTCCTGGGCAAACTGCTCGATCCGCCCCTGGGTCTCCCGCTGGGCGGACGCCCGCAGCTCGTCCAGCATGGCCGCCTCGGCCGCCTCCAGACGGCGGTCGCCCGAGCGCACCAGGTCGATCGTGATCTGCTCCTGGGTCGGGATCATCCAGACCTTGTGGGTCATGCGGCACTTACGGGTGATCGTCTCGGGGGTCGGCAGCGACAGCTCGAACCGATCGAGCTGCGCCTGGATCCAGGCGTCCCGATCCCAGAACAGCGGATCGCGGGCCGCCAGGCTGGTCATCCGCAGGCGATCCCAGTTCTGGGCCGCGATCACGTACCAGCGGCGGCGGGCCTCAGCCTTCAGCTCGTCCAGGTCCGTGATGATGGCGTCACGCTCGGCCAGGAACGCCGCCATGATGGCGTCGTGCTCAGCCTTCCAGACGCTGAACGCCTGGAGGTGGATCCAGCGCCCAAAGAAGCTGTTGAGCCCGCAGCGGTTCAGGTTCTCGCGGGCCTTCTCAGCCTCACGGGCCAGCCGACGGGCCCGCTCCCAGGGGATCAGGTACAGGTCGCCGGGCTTGAACACCCGCTCGACCGCTTTGCGCTCGGTGTCCGACTCGAAGTCGTAGCCCAGGTCGGTCAGGGTCATGCGGCGCTGGAAACGCTCGTGGCTGACCGAGATCTGGACCACGACGCCCTGCTGGGCAAACCGCTTCCAGCGCGGATTGAGCGCGACGACGTCCTCGCCGAGCTGCTCGGACAGGGACGCAGCCAGGGCGCTGGCGCCCTCGTCGGCGCCGTCGTCAGGGATGGTAGAGGTGGCGGTGGGGGTGGACGTGATAACTGCGCGCGGCATGGTGGGGTCTCCTCGTAGCTCAGCGCCGGATGCGGCCGGGCCGGTAGTCGTCGTCGTCGTCGTCGTCAAACAGGTTGTCAGCAGGCAGGCCCACCGAAGGGGCGGCCGGACGGTCCACGGTCGGGCGGACCGTCACGTCCGAGGACAGCTCAGCAGCCGTGTCGGCGGGGGTGCGAGGGGCGCGGAACACGCCGTTGGGAAACAGCGGCTTCAGGTGCTTGCAGCGAAACCGCAGGCGGTCGGGGGCGGACCTGCCCCCGAACAGATACCCGGCGCACGTACAGGTCGCCGTGCCGTCGTCGTACACGTTCAGGCGGTACTCCGTGGGGAGCCCGCTCGTGGGCTCCCGACGGGTAGCCGAGGTGACGGTGCCGTTCCAGACGAGCCTCACGCTACACCTCCTCGTCGTCGTCGAACAGGTCGTCGGCCTGAGCGATCGCGCGGCGGGCGGTCCCAGGCGCCGTCCGTGCCGCCTTGACGGTCGGCATCGGCTCGGCCACGTACGGCTGCCACCGCTCGGGCACCAGGTCAAGGTCGTCGCAGATCGACAGGGCGAGCCTGGTCATCTGGTCGACGTTCCTGGTGGCCGCCTTCAGGGACTGGCGAGCCCTGGCCAGCGCCTCGTGGAACGGCGTGTCGAGCACCTCGGTGGTGCGAGCCGCCTTCTCCACCAGGTTCTGCAGCTCGGCGGCCGTCCAGCCCTCGGTCTGGCTGGCCAGGGTATCCAGGACGGTCCCGACGGCCAGGACGTCCATCTGCTCGACAGGCGGGCCGAAGCGGCGGACCAGCCGCGTCAGCATGTCCCGCCGCTCGCCGTCGTTCTGGGCGACCAACAGCGGGATCTTGACGTCGAACCGCCCAGGCCGCAGGAATGCGGCGTCCAGGTTGTCCGGCCGGTTGGTGGCGGCCACGGCGATGATCTGGCCCTTGTGGCTGTCCTCCCCCAACCACTCCAAGATGGCGCCAAACATGTCGCCCTCGGTGCCGCTGCTGTCGCCGCCCTCGGAGCGGCGAACGGACTGGTCGACCTCGTCCAGGAAGACTAAGCAGGGCGCCATAGCCTCCGTCCCACGCATGGCTTTCGCCAAGTTCTGCTGGGACGACCCGACCCACTTGTCTTTCAGCTTGTCAGCCTTCCACTGCACGATGTTCCAGCCGATCGCGTTGGCCAGGGCACGGGCCAGGAACGTCTTGCCGGTGCCGCTCGGGCCTGCCAGCATGATGCCCTTGGTCAGCCTGGCCAATTTCTTCGGGTCGCCCGACTGGACGATCCCGACCACCCAGGTCTTGAGGTAGTCGAGCGCCAGCTCATGGCCCCCGACCATGTCCAGCGTCACGTCGGGATCGAGTACCTCCAGGATGCCGGCGTACTCGGACTTGATCAACTCGGTCTTGCGAGCCTTGACCATCGGCATGGTCAGCCGCCCGCCGGCCTGGGCGGCCCTGAGGGCGATATCCTCGACATGCCTGCGGTTGAGACCAGCGGTCTGGTTGGCCAGGGTGACCTCGGTCAGGCCATCCAGCTCGATATCGTGGGCCGTCAGGGTCCTGGCGATGAACGACAGCCGCTGATCCAGGTCGGGCACGCCGATCTCGATCGTGCGGATCCCTGACGATGCCAGCCGCAGGTCCGCGTGGACCTCCTCCAGCGAGGGCGCCAGCAGGATCACCAGGTTCTCCTGCCGGTTGATCTCGACGTCGGTGCCGCTCCGATGCAGCAGGCTGAGCATGGCGCGGTCGGCCGGCGCCAGCCGTGCCTTGTCCTCGGGCGGGCAGACCAGGTCCGTCCGCTCGATAATGATGGCGACGTGGGCGCCGATCTCGCGGCGGTTGGCAGCCGAGCCGACGGCCCGCACGGGGCAGTCGGCGTCCCTGGTCGACGCGACCCTGGCGACCTTGATCAGCAGGTCCATGGCCGACGGCGCGTCCGACGGCAACGGCTGCTCCTCGGATGCGCCGAACGAGCCGCCGCCGGCGGCGCCCAGCGCCGCGAACGGATTGAAAGCGGCGGTCCCGTTCTGGGCAGGGGCAGCCGGCTCGATGCCGAGACAGCGGTCGAAGCGGGCCCGCGACTCCCTGGCGATCAGCTCGGGGCCCGGGAACGTGATGCCCTGGTCGGGCGCGTAGCTGATCACGGTGTGCGAGCGCAGCAGGCGCTGCTCCAGGTACTCGCGCAGCGTCAGGTTGGTCAAGGGGTGCTCGACGTAGTCCGACGTGTTGCCGTGCAGGATGAACAGGTTGGCCATGCCGGCCTTGTGATCGGCCTGCAATTCGGCCCAGAACGCGGGGGCCATAGCCCGTGCGGTCAGGGTCTCCAGCTCTTCGGCCATGGGGGTCTCCTCTCAGGGTGGATGCTCTCAGCGGGTCGTCGGGCCCACTCCCAGGCCACTGACGGGTGGTCAGTGGCTAGGGGCTGGGTCAGGCGCTCAGGAGTGATGCGAGGCGCCCAGGCGGTGGGCGAGGCGGTGGGCGCGGTCGTCGATGTGCTTCTCGGGCTGGCCCAGGTCGGCGATCGGCAGCTCGGTGCCGATCGCCGCGAAGAAGCTCTTGAGGGCAGCCGACGCCTGCTCGAACGTCACGCCCGAGCCAGGGGCGATGCCGGCCGAGAGGGACCCGTCGGGGCCCTGGATCAGCAAGATCTCGATGGACTGGTTACTCACAGCGGAATCCTCACTCTCGTGGCGCGGGCGCCGCCGCGCTGGGTATCGGTCAGCACGGCGAGCTGCCCGTAGCGCGCCTTGATCGTCTGGACGAGCCGCTCCTGGGCTAGCGGCAGCGCCAGGGCGTGGGCGATGTCGACCATCGCCTGGGCGATCCGCTCGCCCTCCTGGCGGTTGATCGAGAAGCCAGCGTAGATGCTGATCCGCTCGGGCGTGACGTAGATGGAGGCGCGCTCGCCCTTCAGGGTGATGCGGCCCTCGGCCCGTGAGATGGCGATCTTGCCGATCAGCGGCTCCATGGCCGCCACGTACGCCTGAAGGCCCAGATCGCTCTGGTACAGCTCCTGGGCGTCCTGCGCGGCCAGTTTCGCGGTGACCACGGAAAGCATATTGCAGACGATGATGATACCTACTTTCTCGTTTTTGGAACAGCAGCATCCCACTGACGATGGCACGGCCGGCAGAGCCAGCGCACATCGAGTGGGCGGCTGTAATCCTGGTGGGCGGCCTCGATCGGCCCGAGGCCGCCGCAAGCTGTACAGGTCGTCGGGCGTTTCAGGAGGCCGTCCTGGATGGCCCGCCGAACGGCGCCCATGGCGCGGTTGGGACCGAGGTAGCGTGCTCGCCATGCTGGATCGTACCGTCGTTGGCGAGCCTCCTCGGCCAGCCGCTCGCGGTGGCGCTCGCGGTAGGCACCGACGTTCTTACGGACCTTGGCGCGGGCGGCCTCGATGTCGGTGGTGCGCAGCTCGCGGTCAGCAGCGCGGGCCCTGGCGCGATACGGCTCTGGGTTGGCGGCGTAGCGCTCCTGCTGGCGGCGAGACTTGCACGGGTTGCAGATGCGGCTCTGGGGCCCGAACGGGCCGGCGCCGCCGCAGGTGCGACAGCGCCCGTCCCATGGCCCCCAGCGGGAGCCTGGCATGGTCAGTCCTCCTGGGGCTGGCCGGCGAGCGAGCTGCTCGCGCGGTAGAGGATGGCGCAGGCAATGGCGTCGTCGGTGTTGTAGTGGCCGTGGCGGCACTCCCAGACGCGCTCAGGGCCGCGTCTGAGCACGCCGCAGACACCCGGCCAGTGGCAGAGATTGGTGAAGCTGATGGTCAGCGGGACGGTGGGCTCGGGCATGGTCAGTCCTCCTCCATGACGCGCAGGATCAGCGTCCGCGCCCGCTGGGATGCCTGGCGAGTCAGGAAGCCACACCCACGCGCCTGGTCGTACGGCACGGGCGTCTCGAACTGCGAGGCGGTCAGGTCCACGATGCCGCCGCGCGTGTCCTTCAGGAACCAGTGGGTGGCGCCCTCGTGGCGAATCACCTGGGGGGTGAAACCGGAGGACGGCCCGCCCATCAGGTGCCAGAACGCCTCAGAGGCCACGTAGCAGTGGCCGGCCATGGGGTGGGGCGAGCCCCGCCAGGGGGGCCGCCGCAGGTCGTCGGAGAGCGCCGCGATGATGGCGTGCCCGAGCGGCGTCTCGGACACGAACAGGTAGCCGTTGTGGGTCTCGTACATGGTGGGGTCTCCTTCGTGGTCAGCGGGTCAGTCGCGCAGGACGGCGACGACGCGGTAGGACGACGCCGGGAACGCCTTGCGGTACGCGCGGCACTCAGCGTTGGCGGCGCGCAGCTCGTGGTGGATCGTCGCGTGGAGGCCGCCCGCGTTCAGCTCGCCGATGACGGTCTCGACCTTGACGACGTAGCCGGCGCGGCGACGCGGGGTGATGCGCTTGGTCATGGGGGTCTCCTCGGGTGATCTAGCGGGTGGCCCGCTCGGAGGCCACTGACGGATGGTCAGTGGCTACCGGCCGGGTCAGCTCGCGTCCGCGTCGTACTGGCGGGCGGTCGACGGGTACCGCTCGTGCCAGTTGAAGATCGCGTGGTTGATCGTGCCGACCGCCTCGCCGACGGGGCGGAAGCGGTACTCGCCCCTGGACCACGTGCCCGTGGTCGACGGCTGCTGGTCGAAGGCGATCGTGGTGGCGTTGAGCGCCTCGGCGACGCGGGCGACGTACTGGCCGAAGTCGGCCGGCTCGCCGTAGCGAGCTGTCAGGCGGTCAAGCTTGCGCTGGACCGTCTCCAGCGTCTTGACCATCGCCCGTGCCCTGTACAGGTCCAGGTGGTACGGCTGAAGGTACGCAACGCCCCAGGCGTAGGTGGTCGACTCCATGTCGGTGGCGATGGACGCCTCGATCACGAGATCGTTCAGGGCGTCCTCGGGGATCCAGCCGGCGCGGTCGGTCTCGCCGTAGCCGCAGCAGCCACGCACCTCGCGCTGGTTGTCGTGGGTCAGGACGATCAGCCGAGCGTGCTCGGTGCGGTGGGGTGCGCTGTACTGGGTGGTCTCCGTGATCCGAAACAGCAGGGTCCGCTCGCGGGTGCTCGGGGTGGTGCTCATGAGGGTCTCCTCGGGGTAGATTCAGTGGGTGGCCCACTCGCAGGCCCACCAGGCTGGCTGGTGGGCTAGCGGCTGGGTCAGCCTCAGGCGGCGGTCGCCTGCTGAGCCTTGAGGGCCTGGCGGGCGGTCACACCGTAGGTGGTCTTGTAGCAGTCGGGGCCCATCAGGACCGCGCGACTGATCTCGTCGACCAGGTCAGCGCCGCAGCGCCAGCAGGTGCTGCTCTCGACGGCGTACGCCTTGGCGTACTCGGTCGGGTCGGCCGAACCGAGGATCACGTCCAGGGCCGCCAGGACGGCCTGCACGCGCGGGTTGTTGGGGTCGGTCGCGGCCTGGTAGTCGTTGCCCCTCCAGTAGACCAGGCGGCCGTCACGGTCGATGTAGCCGACGCCCACGCCGTTCCACTCGCTGACCTTGACGCTGCCGTACTTCTCGTTGGGGATCAGATTGACGTTGACGTGGGTGACACCGTAGCGCGTCTCCTGGCCGTTCAGGGACACGCGGTAGATGCCCTTCTTGATGGCCGCCAGGGCGGCAAGGCGGTCGGTCTCGGTGGCCGTCGGCTGAGCCGCCTGGAGCCGCTCGTACTCGGCGAGCAGCTCGTCGGCCTGGTCCTCGATGCTGGCCTGGGGGCAGACCACGTGGGTGGCCTTGCTGCCCTTCTCCCAGTTGACGTCGGTGCCGGCCAGGATGCGACGGTTGCAGCTCGGGCAGGTGGACTCGAAGCGGGCGATGATGGTGCGGACCATGACGGTCTCCTCGGTGGTAAATTCAGTGGGTGGCCCACTCCCAGGCCCACCAGGTTGTGACTGGTGGGCTAGGGGCTAGGTCAGCCTCAGGCAGTGGTGACGGCCCGCTCGGAGCCGTCGGGATCAATGGTCATGACGGTGATCTTGCCGTCGGGGTCGATCCAGGCGTACAGGTTGTGGGAGAGCTGCGTGTCGTCGCGGCCGTAGCGGACGCGGACGTAGACGTCGAGGCTGGCACCCTTCGGGTGATCCTCGACCGTCTTCAGCCTGGACAGAGGGTAGAGCTCGAAGAGGTCGGTATCGTCGAGCTCGCCGTCGTCGGTGAGCAGGTACAGGTTCATCGCCTGCCGCTCGGGGGTGGCGTCCATCGTGACGCGCTCGGCCACCTCGCAGTAGGCGAAGGCGCCGAGGCAGGTCCGACGGGCGGCCTCGTTGATCGCGTGCTTGTGGGTCTGGGTGAGCTTCATGGTCGGGTCTCCTTAGCGGCCGAGCAGCCGCTCAAGCTGGCTGATCACGTCCCGATAGGCGCACGCCTGAGCGGCGGCGAAATGGCTCTTGCGGTACTCCTCGCGGGAGGTGATGTAGTCGCGGCTGTTGTCGGCGCGGCGCTCGCAGTAGCTGGCCTGGTCGTGGAGGGCCAGCTTCGTCTCGTAGCAGGTCTCCAGGTACTGGCTGAGCCGCGCCTCCAGGCTGTCGTCCTGCTCCTCGACGGTCGCCTGGGGGCAGACCACGTGGGTGGCCTTCTGGCCCTTGGTCCAGGACACCTCGGTGCCGGCCAGGATGCGGCGGTTGCAGGTCGGGCAGGTGGACTCGAAGCATGCAATGATGGTCATCGGAGGGGTCTCCTCGGGGGTAGATTCAGTGGGGTGGCCCACTCCCAGGCCCACCAGTGACTGATGGGCTAGGGGCCAGGTCAGCCTCAGAACGCCTCGGGATCCTCGGTGCCGTACAGCTCGGTGTAGCAGGACGGGTGGGCGTTGATCGGCTCGGACGTGCCGTCGTACAGCTCGACCAGACCGAAGTAGCGCAAGCGCCGCTCGACCTTGCGGGGCGAGCGGCGGACGATGCGGATCGGGAATCCGCAGTAGTAGCAGCAGCGGTCCATGGGGGTCTCCTCTCAGTTGACCTGAACGATCAGGCAGAAGTCGGCGTCAATCGGCAGGGCGTTCTGGTGCTGTTTACAGACCAGCATCGTCTTGCCAGGGCAAGCGCCGACCAGCGTGTAGCCGGTTGCCTGGGCAGCGCCCACCAGACGGCGGGCGCTGTTGTAGGCGATCTCCTGGCGGCAGCGGGCGATCGGGGTGGTGACGGTGCCGTGGACTTTCATCTGGACGCTAGCCATGGTGGGGTCTCCTTGGCGTGCGATCGGGCGCACAATGAAGCCGCCGAGCGATGAGGCTCGGCGGCTCGATCTACGTCAGATCACTCTGAGTAGCGGTGGTGCCAGGATGACTGGCTAGGGTCCTCGGTCGGTGGCCCCCGCGCGTTGTGACGCGCGGGCCGCCCGAGGGTTGGGGTCAATGTCCGAATCGCCCCCTTTCGGGTCAGCTCGCCCGAGTTTCACGGGACCGCCCATCGTCAGGTAGGGCTAGATCAGACTGCCTATGAGGGGGGCGCGAGAGCCGCGTTGGCGAGCCTCCTGGGCGCGACCCGCGCAGGGTACGCGGGTCGGGCGACCCTCCAGCGGGCCGCCAGGAGAATTATGCCTGTTCTACCTGGTACATCGGTAGACATGTGGGGTCTTGTCAAGCGCCCATAGTGCCCATTATGGGCACACTTTGAGCGCATCCGGGTCGATCCAGTACCTGGTCATGCCCCAGCTTGTGGTACACCTTGAGGAACAAGGAGGGGAGACCCATGGTATTCGCGGATCTGGAGACCGCGACCTTGCCCGTGTATCTGACGGTCGGGCAGGTCGCCAGGCACCTGGGCGTCTCGGAGGAGCTGGTACGCCAGTGGCTGCGGGAGGGCACGCTGCGCGGCATCAAAACCGGCAGCAGCCAGCGCCATCACTGGCGGATCCCCAGGACGGAGCTGCAGCGGGTGATCGACAGCGGCGTCGTCGAGGCGGGCGTGTGACGGCTGGACCATTGCCGGCCAGTGGCCTCAGCGCTATCATGCGCAGACCGGCCCATGGGCCCAGTGACACAGGAGCCGCCAGGATGCGCCGAGGTACGGCCGGCATCCCGTCCAACAGCCAGCGCGGATCGGTGGAGCAGACCATCGACCGCTAGTCGGTAGCTACGAACACCCCCCGACGGGGTTACCGTCGGGGGGTGTTGACGTAGCGCACCAACACCATCGTCCCCCTCACAGCTTTGGCAGGCGGCAGTGGGGTCCGATCAAAACCAACAGATCAGCAGTCAACGGGTACCCCTATCGGCCCTACGGCTTTCGAGGACGGGCTGGTTGTTGATCAGCGGTCAACGGGCGCTACGAGCAGTCTAGCACAAAGGAGGCCAGAAGATGCAGCCGAATGATGGAGAGCATCCCACATCTGTGGCATGGACGGACCAGCAAGGGGCCGACTGGCGGTACGCACTGGCGTGCGACCGCACGCTGCCGATCCTGACGCTACGCGTCTGCGCGCTGATGGAGCTGGACGATCTCGACGCAGTCACAGGGCGAGCACGGCCCAACCAGGGGCGGCTGGCGGAGAAACTGGGGGTGCCTAGCTCACACATCTCGCAAGCGCTCGCGGATGCGGTCAAACGGGGCTATCTGACGCTCATACGCGAGGGAGACAGGGTGGTGTATCAGCCGGCCTTGCCGGCCCGCGAGGAGCCGTGATGCACAGCGAATCCGGAGACGAGCTGCACGGTGCGCCCGAGGGCGGCCTGACGCCCCAGCAGCGAGCTGCCTGGCGCCACGCCGTGATCTATCTGAGCGAGCTATCGCCGATGGCTAGGCATGTAGCATTTGCGATAGAAGAGTACTATGACGACAAGGAGGGGCTGACCTGTCCGAGCCAGCATGAGCTAGCCGATGGTCTGGGCACCCACCGTAAGTCGATCAGTCGGGCCATCAGGGAGCTGATCACACGCGGCCTGATCACGTCCGAACGGCGGCGCCTGGGCCGTGCCTATCGGCTGATCGAGCAGGCACGCCCGAGCACGCGGCGGCACCTGACGGTGGTGGGGGAGGTAACCACACCGTTACCTCCCGACGAGCCTGGGGAGGTAACCACACCGTTACCTCCCGCTGGGGGGGTAACGACGCCGTTACCCCCGGGAGGTAACGTGGCGGTTACCCCCCGCCCCCCCCAGACCCCCCCAGGGGTAACCCGTAGGGTTACCCCTCCGGATACCCCAGGTACTCCGGATAGTCAGAGAGGGAACGCAGTCGCTACGCGCCTGGCGCCGGACTGGGCGCCGACGCCAACGATGGTGGCGGGTGCCGCCGACAAGCACAAGCTGACGCCCGAGCAGCTAGAGCACCAGACCGAGCTGTTTCACCTGCACCACGAGGCCAGGGGGAACAGGATGCTGAGCTGGGAGAAAGCCTGGTGGGGATGGATGGCTCGTGTTAGGGACTTTGAGCGACCTTCGGTCGCTTCTTATCAAAGGGGGGCGGCGCCGCGCAATCGGCTGCCGCCCCAGCTTCGGGCGGCAGCCGAGTATCAGGAGGGGTGAGCATGGCGTATCTGGGCTACGAGGGCTTGCTGGCGGCCTGTGAGGACACCAGCCTGCCGCCCGAGCAACGGCTGCGGGTGGAGCCGTACGATCGGGGGCGGCTGCGGAGTGCCAGCCTGGAGCTGCACCTGGGCGGGACGCTGGCCAGGTGGCGGCAGCGGGCCCATCGGGTGGTGTCCTTGCAGCCTCGGCCCCTGCTGGACATCTCGGAGCAGGACTTCGACATCCAGCGCGGGCTGGGCCCTGGCGACCGCTGGGTGCTCGAACCCGGCGAGGCGTGCCTGGTGGCGGTGGACTGCTGGATCGGCCTGGGGGCCGCCCTGATCGGGCGGGTGGAGGGCAAGAGCACGGTGGGGCGGGCCGCCCAGGTGATCCACACGGCCGGCTTCGTCGACCCTGGCTTTGTCGGGGTGCTGACGTTAGAGCCGATAAACCTGTCCCCCGTGGCCGTCGTCTTCGAGGTGGGCATGCCGATCGCCCAGTTGACCGTGGCGCGGCTGGAGACAGCGACGGCGCGGCCGTACGGGCACCCGACCCTGGGCAGCCGCTACCAGGGCCAGCACGAGGTGACGCCGCCCAGGCCCTTTGCCTCAGGCGAGCTGTGGGGGGCCGACCCCCTGCGGCGGATGCCCCAGTGATGGGAGCACCAGGAGGAGACCCCATGGGATTGGACCAGCTTGTGGACGAGCATGGACTGATGGACATCAGCGCCGTGATCCGTGAGCAGGCCGAGGCTGCCCCGCCGTCGGAGCGACTGGGGTGCCTGCGGGTGGGGCCGCTGGCGTCGACGGCGTACCTGCGGGAGCAGGCGCGGGCAGCCTCGGCCATGGCACGCGCGCATCCGTCGGCCATGGCCTCGGCATCGCGGGCGATCGGGCGGTACAAACTGGGACTGGCGAGGGACGCCCAGCTTGCCAGGATGCGGGGGCTGGGGGGCGACTACACGGCCTGCGTGTGCGGCGGGGCCGGCGGGCGTGGCGGACGGCTGGCCGTGACGATGGCGCCGTTGGGCGTGCCGCTGGCGGTGCAGACGGCTGACGGCACGGCCGTGCTGACCTGGGCCGAGGTGTGCCCCTGCCCCGAGGGCCAGACGCACGCCCTGGCCGTTGCTCAGGCCAGGGCCGAGGCGATCGAGCGGTACCGCCACGATCGGGCGGCCAGACTGGCCAAAGCGGGCGGGATTGCCGACGTGGGCGGCTGGACGCTGGCGACGTGGGCTGCGGCTGCAGCGGAGGCGGGTGCCGCGCCAGGGGTGGTGGCCCAGGTACGGGAGACCATCCACACCTGGCGGAAGACGCACCAGCCGTCGGTGTTACGGCTGGCAGGGAACCCTGGCACGGGCAAGAGCGTGCTGGCCGCTGTGCTGGCGTTGGACTGGATACGGGCAGGCGGGACGGCCACCGCAGTGGGGGCAGCGGCGCTGGCGTCAGGGCTGCTGCTGGCGCCGTGGGAACACGACCCTGACGGGCAACGGGCGGGCAAGGCGGAGCTGCTGGCGCGCTATCAGGAGGCAGGGCTGCTGGTACTGGACGACCTGGGCACGGAAGGGTACCCGCACGCCTGGGGCAGCCAGTGGCTGGCGTACCTGTTTGGGATCCTGGAAGCACGGATCCTGGCCAATCGGCCCACGATCGTGACGACCAACCTGACGTGGCGGGAGCTGGCAGAGCTGTACGGGCTGCGGGTACAGGAACGGCTGACGACGGCGGTATGCGCGGCGACGGCGGTGCTGGACGTGCCGAGCCTACGCACGCACGGGCGTCCTGGTGGACAAGGCGCCCCGTCGGAGGTATCCTGATGGACAGCATGCAGCCAGAGGGCGGAGGGCTGATGGAGACGTCTCCAGGTATCCAGCAGGCACTGGCGGGGATCGAAGCCAGGCCGGTGCACCCAAGCCGCGCCTGGTACCAGCTTGACGCGGAGGGGCTGTCACTGACGTTTCGGGCGGACACGCCGTACGAGGTATGGGAGCGAGAGACACGGGCGTTACTGGACGTGGCGCAGGGGATCCAGTGGTGGGCAGGGGACGCGCTGGCGTTTGGGGAAGCGGCGTACGGCGAGCGGTACAGCCAGGTACTGGACTGCGCGCGCTATCGGTTTGACAGCATCGACAGGATGGCGCGGGTAGCGAGGGCGATCCCACCGTACCGCCGCAGAGCTGGGGTAGGCTTCTACCAGCACATGGCGGTGGCGGCGCTGCCGGTGGCCAGCCAGGAAGGGCTGCTGGACCAGGCGGAGAGCAGCGGCTGGACGGTAGCGGAAGCCAGGGCGGCGGCCAGGGTGGAGGCGCAGCGACTGGAGCGAGCACGGGCGGCGTTGCTGCCACCCCCGATCACGGCGCCACCGGACGGGATCTGGCTGGCGGTGGCGGACGCACGGCAGCTTCCGCTTCCTGACGGCAGCACGGACCTGATCGTGACGAGCCCACCGTACGGGCTGGACAGCGAGACGGTAACCAAGTACCGCGTCCCAGACGAAGCCAGCGCCTGGGTGCATCTGATGGTGGCGTTTTGCGCCGAGGCGTATCGGATCCTACGGCCGCAGGGACGGCTGGTGGTGAACGTCCCGCTGGACACCACCAGCGGTGGCCACCGCCCCACCTACGCGCAGCTTGTAGCGGCCGCCCTGGCCGCCGGCTTCACGTACAGGACAACGATCATCTGGGCGGACGGGCATCTGGGGAAAAGCACAGCGAGAGGATCCGTGGACTCAGCCGGCGCGATCAACGTGATCACACCAGCGGAAGCGGTACTGGTGGCGCACAAGGGGGCGTGGATCAGGGCAGCCGGCAGCGGCAGCTCCGATCTGACACGGGAGGAGTGGGTGAGCTGGACGAACGGCTTCTGGCAGCTCGCGGGCGAAGGGCGGCCGTGGGAAGGGTTTGAGGCAGCGTTTCCGTTAGAGCTCGCGCGGCGTTTGGTGAAGCTGTTCAGCTATCGGGAGGACGTGGTGGTGGACCCGTTTGTAGGATCCGGCACGACGGCGCTGGCGGCCCATCAAGCGGGGCGGCGGTGTTACGGGTACGACCTTGACCCACAGGCGATAGCCAGCGCCCAGCGACGGCTGGCGGGATCCCGTGGCAGTCGGGCACGCAGTGGGCACCCGACTGCGGGATCCCATGACGGCCCGTGCTGCGCACGACCAGGCCGTCATGGGGACCCTGCCACGGGGACCCTGGCGGCAACGCAGCGGGTACCTCTGGCGGCACGGCGATGACGCCACCATCGTTTGTGCTGTGCGGGCTACGGGTGGCGTTTGTACCGGAGGGGGCGTCGAGCAGGCGGACGATGCTGATCGTGGTGACGTGTGAGCACGGGACCACGCGTGCCGCGTGGCGGCTCTGGTGCCGCAACGGGTGCCATCGGGCGGCCCGTCGGAGGAAGCGGTGTGTATGGGTGCATCCACCAGTGGGGCTACTGGTGGCTGCTGGGATGCTGGTATTCGGGACAGAGCGGGACTGCGGGTGCGACGCGCGGTTCTGGATGCGGCACGGGCCAGTACACCCATTCGCCGACGAGCAGCCAGCGTTTCAGGCAGAGGAGGCCCAGCTCAGCTACGAGGAGTATCAGACGCTACGGGCGTCAGAACGGTTAGGGCTGTAGGCGATGTTTGTGGGGTGCCCGAGGTGCGGACGGCGGCCTGGGGTAGGAGCAGGCCGACGGCGAGGGCATTGCAGGGGATGCTGGGGGTACCTGCAGGGGCCTGTGCCTGGGGGGCCTGGGCCTGTAGCCCGCGTACAGGTGGGAAGAAGGCAAGGAGTGGGGCCTACGGCCCTGGCAGGCACAGGGTCTGTGGATGGAGTGGGATCCGAGTATCAGCTACCAGGAGGGAAGACGGTTCATCTGTATGGGGGACTGGCGTTCCGATACTGGGCAGGTACTCCTGGGAGGAGTGAGCTGGTAGCAGGGCAGTGTCAGTTCTATCAGGCCATCAGAACGGCAGACTGGAGTC